>Ga0257121_1000002_pt1 | contig 237954 bp, 196 predicted proteins | sample SI106_100metaG_FD_190180 | JGI IMG/M metagenome (GOLD analysis project Ga0257121, IMG submission 190180) | Marine microbial communities from Saanich Inlet, British Columbia, Canada - SI106_100 | ecosystem: Environmental > Aquatic > Marine > Inlet | place: Canada: British Columbia | collected...
TTATTACTACTTCCGTAAACATATAAAAAAGAACCATCTGCCATTCCCTTTGTTATTGGATCTAAATTTCCAGCCCCCATGATTGTACCGGATACATGATCCCCATGGTCATTACTAATATTAGAGCTACATCCATTACAAAAAGACTGGTCTATTCTTCCTTGCCTATCAATATGCGGACCTACTAAACCGTCATCTTGCATCATTATATTTATACCTTCTCCATTATAATGTCTACCAATAGAGTAATTAGTATTAATTGAATTAGATCTAATTAAAGTTCTTGCTGTTTTATTCTCTTTAAAAGAAGGAGGATCTATCGGTTCTATAAACCAAACAGCATTAAGGCGAGAGAAATTTACTAAATCATTAGATTTAATAGTAATTGAAACACTTTGACCAAAATTATTGGTGTTATTAATACTATATTCTAAAGCACCAAATATGTTTTCTAAAGATAAAATATCAACATTCTTATAGAATAAAATTTTTACTGATAGGTTATTGTCGTTGAAAGCCCAGTCTGGATAAACATTATTTTGAATTTTTGGATCTAACTTATTTTTAGGCGCTACATTAAACAAAGATATAACATCAAGATCTTGAATTAGTGAGGGATTAAAGTTTTGAGGCAAGCTAATGACATATGTATTTTCTGGTAGATATTCCAAAAACTGAACTCCTAAGAGTTTCATTTCATCTTTTTGAATTTGAGATGGAATATTTTTAAGAACTAAAAAACAATAATTATTCTCTAAAGAGAGATTTAATTCTGCACTACTAAAAGTGTTAATTTTACCTGATTTTAGGTATATGTATTGCTGAGATTTTGTAATTAAACTTAAGCATATAAATAGAGTAAATAAAAGATGTTTTTTCATAAAATAAAGATAATAAAAATTACTTATTTTTGTATTGTATGAAAAACACAATTGAACACTATATTTCACAACTACTATACACTAATGATTGTGTTATTTTAATAGGTTTTGGTGGTTTTGTTTGCAGTAACACTTCATCAAAACTAAACAAAAAAACCGGTCTTCTTTCTCCTCCTAATCGTTCAATTTTATTTAATAATCAACTAATAGATAATGATGGTCTATTAATTAATCATATTGCTAAATCTGAAAAATTCTCACAAGATCAAGCTAAAGCTGAGGTGTTAAAATTTGTTGATAAAAACACAACTAATTTAAAGAAATATAGATCATTACGTTTTAACAAAATTGGTCTCTTCACACTAAATATTGATAATAAAATAGTATTCACACAAGATCTAGCTACCAATTATAATCTTGATTCTTTTGGAATGCAAGCAAATGTTCAGAAAATGGTTGCAAGAAGTACAATAGAAACAATTGAAGATTCTTTAAAAATTATCAAACCTAAAACTAATTTTACAACAAAAAGATTACTGAAAGTTGCAGCAATTTTAATCCCTCTAATTGGACTGTCATTAATTAGTGTTACACAGCAAAAAAATATTGAGAATATCTACATGCAAATGGCAAACCTTAATCCATTTAGTATGGAAACAGAAAATATAGACTTAGAAAAAAATAAAATATTAGCGCCTTTAAATCCATTGGAAAATATAGTTTCAGATACTCATGATAAGAATATTAAAGATAAAATAATTATTCGAAAAACTCATTATATAATTGCTGGAGCTTTTAGCGTAGAAGATAATGCTAAAAAATTAATGATTAGATTAAATAAGTGGAATTATAATTCAACAATTATCAGTAATGAAAATATTATGAGAGTTAGCTATAACAGCTTTACAACTAAAGATCAAGCTCTAACTTCATTAAAAAATATTAGAAAAGAAAATCCAGATGCTTGGATATTATCCTTATAAATTATGGAAAATAAAACACCAAAACAATCTAGCGCAATACTTACAGAAATTGTTCTTCCTAATGACACTAATAATCTAGATAACCTTATGGGGGGAAGACTATTATATTGGATGGATATCACAGCGGGTATTGCTGCTCAGAGGCATTGTAATAGGACGTCTGTAACGGCCTCAGTTAATAATGTAAGCTTTAACAACCCTATTCCTAGAGCAAGTATAGTTACAATAGAAGCAAATATCTCTAGATCATTCACCTCATCAATGGAGATATTTCTTGATGTATGGGCTGAAGACACACTCTCAGGTGAAAAAACTAAATGTAATGAAGCTATATATACATTTGTCGCAGTTAATAATTTAGGAAAACCTGTGAAAGTTCCTGGTGTAACTCCGGAAACTAAATTAGAAAAAAAAAGATTTGCAGGTGCTCTTAGAAGAAGACAATTGTCTCTAATACTAGTAGGTAAAATGAAAGCTAATGATGCGACAGAATTAAAGGCTCTTTTTACTTAAGATATAAAATCTTCTATAGCACTATAAATCTTTGCAGAATTAATTAGCTTAATACATCCATCCTTTGTGAAACGACAAGAACTCCCATGCTTAGAGCACGGTCTTTTTGATTTAGAAGATATAATTTTAATTGATTTTTCATTTGACAGATAAGGAGAAAAACCCATTTCTGGCTTGGTACACCCCCAAAAAGAAATTATATGCTTACGAAAAGCTGCTCCAATATGCATAAGACCTGTATCATTACTTAATAATAAAATACTATGCTTAATAATAAAAGCAGATTGATCAAGAGATAGTTTCCCGCAAAAATTATATATATTATCTTTATTGCAAGAACTGACTATTGCTGCTCCATTTACTATCTCTTCTTCTCCACCTAATAAAACGATAGGTAATTTAATTTTTGAACATACCTTAGATACTTGCTCAATAGAGAGTTGCTTTTGTATCCTAGAAGCCCCTATGCTCCAAGCAATAAATTTTTGATCTATATTAAAATCTACATGATTCGATGGACTTATAAAATAATCTAATCCTTTATTGTCATTCTTGATTCCAAGAAAATTAACTGTTTTCATATATCTATCAACAATATGTTCATCTCTTAAATTATTAATGCCAAAATTTATATACATAAATTTCTTGAAATTTGATTTCGAATATCTTCTAATACGTACACCTAAAGTTACCAGAAATAAGGATCTGAGATTATTATGCAGGTCAATTATATAATCATAATCCTCACTTCTAAGGTCTTTTAAGATCTGAGAAAGCGAATTATGTAAATAAAAAACTTTATCTAGATTAATATTATTAGCTACAATTGAATGATATTGATATTTAGTTAAAAAGTGTACTTCAGCTTTTAGTTGATTTTTAAGAGATCTAATAACAGGTGTAGTTAATACAATGTCTCCAATAGAGCTAAATCTTACTATTAGTATTTTTAGTGATTTTGACACGAATGTAAAACTAAAGAATTTAACTAATATTGCATAATGAAGTTAATAGATACACATACACATCTTTATTTGTCACAATTTAACAATGACATTGATAGTGTAATTAAAAATGCTATTGATAGTGGTGTCACAAAGATGCTTCTTCCAAATATAGATTCTACAACTACTAAACAGATGTTATCTCTAAGTAAAAAGTATCCAGAAAATTGTTTTCCTATGATTGGACTTCACCCTTGTAGTGTAAAAGAAGAGACTATGTATAAAGAAATATTACATGTTGAAGAAATGCTTAAGAAAGAAAATTTTTTAGCAATAGGAGAAATTGGTCTTGACCTGCATTGGGATAAATCTACATTAGAAATTCAAAAACAAGCATTTGAAGATCAAATAAATCTAGCTAAAAAATATAAGCTGCCAATTGTAATTCATGTTCGAGAATCATTTGAAGAAGCAATAGAAATAGTAGAAAAACTAAATAACAATGATTTAACAGGAGTTTTTCACTGTTTTACAGGAGATTATCAAGATGCCCAAAGAGTAATTAATCTTAAAGATTTTTACTTAGGTATTGGCGGGGTTGTTACGTTTAAAAATGGTGATCTAGATAAAATGATAAATAAAATAAGTTTAAATCATATTATGTTAGAAACTGATGCTCCATATCTTACTCCAACTCCATATAGAGGAAGTAGAAATGAAAGTAAATACATCTTAGATATAGCTCAAAAAATATCTAATATCTATGATATAGATCTAGAAAAAATAGCAGAAGTAACAACTAAAAATGCAAATAAACTTTTTCAGCTATGATAAGAAATATACTACTTATTTATACAGGAGGAACAATTGGAATGATTAAAAATAACAACACGTTGAGTCCATTTAATTTTGACAAACTTCACAGTGCATTTCCTGAGCTTAAAGATTGCGGTTCTTCTCTTAGTCATATTACAATAAGTAAACCTATTGATTCTTCAAATATGAATATTGATCAATGGATTGAATTAGCAAATTCTATTAATAAAAATTACAATCAATACGATGGATTTGTAATTCTTCACGGTTCAGATACTATGGCTTATACGGCGTCTATGCTAAGTTTTATGCTAGAAAATATTAGTAAACCAGTAATACTTACAGGATCTCAATTACCTATTGGAATTAAAAGAACAGATGCTAAAGAGAATCTAATAACTTCAATTGAAATTGCAGCAAGTAATATCATAAAAGAAGTGTGTGTGTATTTCGAGTATAAACTCTACAGAGGTAATAGAGTCGTTAAAATTAATGCAGATAACTTTGATGCTTTTCAATCTCCTAACTACCCTATTCTTGCTCAAGCTGGAGTTAAAATAAAGTATAAAAAACAATATTTAAGCCCACAAAGTTCAGCTACATTTAATGTTCATACTAAAATTTCTAATGATGTTGCTATCCTGAAAATTTTTCCATCAATTAAAAAAGAAGTTGTAATAGCAATATTAAATTCAGCAACTGGAATTATCCTTGAAACCTTTGGTTCTGGCAATGCAACAACGGAAGGTTGGTTTATTTTAGAGCTTGAAAAAGGTATTAAGAAAGGTAAAATTATTATAAATATCTCGCAATGTTTATCGGGAAGTGTAAATCAAGGTCATTATCAAACAAGTAAAAATTTAGAAAAAATTGGTGTTCTTAGTGGACATGATATGACAACAGAAGCGGCGTTAACTAAACTAATGTTTCTTCTAGCTAATAAATCAAATAATATAAGTGTACGCGAAAAAATAGAAATTAACCTTAGAGGAGAAATGACTATTTAATTTATAAATTCGCAACGATCTTTGGTGAGGTGGCCGAGTGGCTTAAGGCGCACGCTTGGAAAGCGTGTAAACGGGAAACTGTTTCGGGGGTTCGAATCCCTTCCTCACCGCACCTATTTTAAAATTATAATCTAGTATAAAACAAAAAAGAAATGTCTTGTAGGACAACTGGAAGGACATTTTTTTATGTTTTTTTGTCATTAATGTTGATAAGTCTATTGTTTAGCTGATTGATTTTTTACTCTTTTTTAGTCGATTTGACTAGTTTTCTTCGTCTGTTGCTGTAAAATTGATGGTAATTTCAAGTGGCTCTATTTCTTCATATGCTTTCTTTTTCCCAATAGCATATGGAAGGAGCTTACTTACAGCGTTAATGTATTCCGTTGGATTAGTTATTTGATTAAGCATATCGCTTAGTTTGTCCATCTATAGCCAAGCCTATTTGTTCTCTTAAAAGCTTAATTGCACCCTTATCATAACAGCATTTTCTGTTATAATTTCCTCTTCATTTATCATTTCTCCCATCACATAGTTAAGCATTACTCTAGTATTTGGGTTCAAATACCAATTAATACCAACTGTAATATCTTCCAAAGTTCCAGCATTTGCAGTAGTTAAATCCATACTTGAAAGGCGAACTGCAAGTTCAATTGCTCCCCAACCATTTTCGCCATAATTATTGTTTGGCTTTACACTTCCAAATCCTGATAATGAATTTTTATAAGTTTTTCTTTCTCCAGTTAAAAAGTAAGAAATTTGGCCATAATAACTACTAAGCTCTGTTTCAGTTGCTCCAATAACAGTTGTTTGTAAATACTCAGCTTGTACAGAAAGAGCATTATTTACATAAGCAAATTCTCCACCTAAAATATTAGTTTCATCTACATTTTCAAAACTAACAGAAGTCAATTTATTTCCTAAATGATTCTCGGCTCTTGTAGAGAATCCATAAGTTTTTTCAGTATTTTTTCTGATACTATTTGCTATACCTAAATGCAATAATCTATTGTCATCATTTATAGCCAAATAAGTAATTCTGGAAGTTATATTTACATTATTTGTAGATTCTTTATCATTTCCAAAAGCATCTCCTTCACGAAAGATGGCCGTTTGCAAAGATAATCTTTTTCCAAATGTAGTATGATACATAGCCCCAGAGTTTCTTTCAGCAGACATAGCAATTGGCAATGATCTTTCCATAAAAGTAATATATTTGCTAGAAGTAAGGGCCTCTAATCTTAATGGCTCTTTAAAGTGCCCTACTCTTAAGGATCCTTTAATTGGTAATTTGTTTAGTTCCATCCAGACATCTTTAAAAGCAATTCTTCCACCAGCAAAATCCAATTGTAATTTGTATTTTATATTTCCGTAAATTTTTCCAGCATTATAAAATCTTACTCTTCTAAATTCTGTTCCTGACATCTGGATTGCGATATCATTTGTTGTGTTTTCCCAGACTGCCATATCGTACATAATTCTTCCTCCAAATTTGATTTCTTTTTCAGTAGTTTGAGCATTAACATTTACAAATGTTAAAAGTGCAATACTAAGTGCTAAAATTGTTTTTTTCATAGTTTTAATCTTTCTGCTAAATTAATTCTAACTTTTAGTGAAATGGTTAAGTTAATATTAAGTAATTCTGAAATTATTTTGAAAACCCTATTTTAGAGAAAAAATCAACTATACCAGATGCAAATTCTTTCGGGATGGTTTCAACCATTGAAGAGACAGTTAATTGATCATTTACACCAATTGCAATTGCAATAGAAATAACTAGCCCAATAAGAGCATAGCTCATGTCTTTAAATCCAAGCTTAATTGCATTCCAAATACTTTTGTCGCCAGTTTTCATTATTGCCATACCTAATTCTCTTCCAGCTAACAACCCAATAAACACCCATGTTGTACTCATAGGTACTTTTGAATGTAATTTGAAGTAAAATAAGATAACACAGTAGATTAAATCAATTAATGTAGCAAACCTTACATCAGTTACTACAGATTTTTCTGTTACAATTTTTTGTATTCTACCTCCTTTGTAGTAAAGTAAACACCCAAGACCAATTACAACAATTGTTATAAATCCAATAAATTCAACTGTGTTTAAACTTCTTGGTAAATAAACGGCAATGTTTGCAGCATCTTGCATTAACCATACTGACCAAAGTGTACCAGAAGTAATCCATTGTGCTATTGTCCATCCAAATTTAGCTTCACCAGTAAAATATTTTTTAGATGCTTTTGCTACTATTAAAAAGAAAATTAATCCCATTAAAAATGAAAGAATATAACCACTCATACTCTTAGCTAGTACACCACCTACTGCATCAGGAGTAGCTGCAAATGAAGTTAATAGAATGAATGTCGTAGAAACTGGCATTCTTAATCTTGTTAAAATAAGTAAAAATATTGGCGCTGCTACTTGAAGAAAATGAAATTCTGTTGGAGCTATATCAAAGCCTTTAGATGTTAATCTCCCATGACTAACATCACCTCCAAATGTAATCCAGCTATAGAACATTGTGAAGAAGAAAATTCCCCCAATGAAAATCCACAGCACCCACCATTTTTTATCTTGGTTTGAAGCAATAAACGTTCCTATAGTTTGTATACTGTCGTTTGCAATTGCAGCATATGCTGCAAATAAAAACCCTGCCCACATTGCGTATTGAGGGTAAGGCGTAACAAACATTACTACAATAAATGAAACGCAAATAAAAGTTAGGAATGAGTGTTCGCTTTTAGGTAGCCAGACCACTTCAGGATATCCAAATGAACGGAACAGTTTTTTCATATTTGTCTCTTTAATTAATTTGGTGCAATAATAAAGCAGATTAATTATTTAAAGATTAACTAATTGTTAATTAAATATCAAGAGATTATTAAGAAAGTTAAAAGGTATTTCATCTGATAAAATCTCCTTATTACTAACACAATAAAAACAAGAGCTTAATTTAAATAGCAATAAAGAAAACAGCAATCATTAATGCTAAATAAATTATATACGATAAATCTGTTCTTTGAATTGAATTTTCCATTGTATTTGAATTTTAATATTGCAAATATAAGACGATCTGAATTATTTAACCTTAAGTAAACATTACCTCTATGTTAATGAATTGTTAAGTATACTTACAAGTTACAAAAAGATAATTAGAAATATTAATTGATTACTATATAATACTTAATATTGCATGATGAATTATAAAATACTATTAGTTGATGATGAAAATGATATATTAGAATTTCTTTCTTACAATCTAGAGAAAGAAGGGTTTATAGTGTCTACGGCCATTAATGGTAAGCTAGCAATACAACTAGCAAAGAAATTTAAACCAGATTTAATTATTCTTGATGTAATGATGCCAGAGATGGATGGTATTAATACTTGTACTGAGATAAGAAAGATTCCAGAACTAGAAAATATATTAATTTTATTTCTAACAGCTCGTTCAGAAGAATATTCAGAGTTAGCTGGGTTTGATGCTGGAGCTGATGATTATGTTACTAAACCTATTAAGCCCAAATTACTGATTAGTAGAATTAATGCCCTTCTAAAAAGAAATAAGATAAGTGAGAAAGTTAATAATATGCTAATAGGGGATATACAAATAGACAAAGAAAAACACTTGGTATTATACAAGAACGAAGAGATTCATTTGGCAAGAAAAGAATTTAATCTTTTATATTTTCTAATGTCAGTTCCAGGTAAGGTGTTTACAAGAGAGGATATTATTACTGAAATATGGAAGGATACTTTTGTAGGAGATAGAACAATTGATGTACATATTCGTAAAATAAGAGAAAAAACAAATAATCACCACATTAAAACAGTAAAGGGGGTAGGATATAAGTTTGATATATAATGAAGATTAATAACCCTATAAAGATTGCAGTATTTTTAAGTTTAGTAATTTTTTCTTCAGCTATTATTGTATACTATATTTTAGATGATTCAATAAGTATTATTTACAGTTCAGGTACATTTTTTTTATTTACTATTTGGCTTATCTATTATGTAGTGAAAAAATTCTTTCATGAAAAGATAAAAGTGATTTACAAGAGTATATATAAGTTCAAAGGCTCCTCAACTTTTAGAGATTTAGATATTGATACTGTAGAGAGAGAAACTGAGGAATGGGCAGATGCAAAAGAGGAAGAACTAAATGCATATAGAAGAGATGAAAACTATAGAAGAGAATTTCTTGGCAATGTTTCTCACGAACTAAAAACACCCATTTTTAATATTCAAGGTTATATTCAGACATTATTAGATGGTGGATTAAATGATGAAAAAATTAATATTAAATATCTTGAGAGAGCTAATAAGAGTGTTGAACGTATGATTAATATTGTTGAAGACCTAGAGGCTATTTCTAGATTAGAGACAGAGCATTCACAGCTTGACATGCAATCATTTAATATTGTAAAGCTTGTAAATGAAGTTCTAGAATCTTTTGAGATGAAATCAGGTCTAATGAAAGTAGAATTAGAATTAATTAATGAGTCTCAATCTCAATTTGCAATAGGTGATAGAGATAAAATTCAGCAAGTTTTTACTAATCTTATTAGTAATTCAATTAAGTATGGCAAGACTGGAGGCAAGACAAAAGTTAGCTTTTTTGATATGGAACAAAATATACTTATTGAAGTTGCTGATAATGGGATAGGTATTGAAGAACATTTTTTAGGTCGTCTTTTTGAAAGATTCTATAGAGTTGACAAAGATAGATCTAGAGATGTAGGAGGATCGGGTCTCGGTTTAGCTATTGTTAAGCACATCTTGGAAGGGCACAATCAAACGATCAATGTGCGAAGTACAAAAAATGTAGGTTCTACATTTTCTTTTATTTTAAAGAAGGGAGACTGATTAGAAAAAGTAAAATTTATTTAAATACATTTTTTTATATTTCCCCTCCATTAATGTTAAAAAGTATATTAATTGATTCCTCTTTTCTTGCTCCTCAATAGTTTTTTTTTAGCCACTGCATAGGTAAGGAGTTTTACTTACTGATTTTCTAAATAATATCATTATTAGCACCTATTAAATAATTATAAAAAATATAAATAAAATATTATATAACTTTATTAGGAAAAAACTCTACATTTGAAAAAAAAATATTATGAATAAAATACCCCAATTTCTTGCAGTATATTATCCAATATTAATTGCTTTTATAGCAATGTCATATTCAATAATACTAGGATTAAATGGAGATTTTGAAGCTGCACAATATTCTGCTCACTGGCCAGGAACAATATTATTATTCGCTATAGCTCTAAGACAAAGAAGAAGTGACTTTTTAAATAATAAAAGATAATTATGCTCTCAACATCAATGTTTGTTACAGGCTTTATTATATTCTCCTTGTATTTAGTAGGTCTTTTTTATATGATTAATTATTCTCATAATACTCAGCCAGAAGACATGAAAAGCGATAAGGAAACAGGAGGTGTTTTTAAGTAATGATACATATGTATATAAAATGTAGTATGGTTAATTTTTTAAAAAACTTGAACAGTATTATCTCTATCTTCCTCAGCAGCTTCATATCCATTAGGTACTTTAATAATAAACTCAACTCTATTTGCCTTGGGATGATTATTTGATTTAAATTATTCACCTAACTGACCAAAAATCATTAAAGGAGCAAAAAGTAATATAAGTAACCGCATATATTTTTTTACCCTTTAATCTATTACTATTATTTTCTCTACTTTCCCATCATCATATATATAAAATAACAATTTATTTTTATCATATAATTTTTCTTGACCTAGAGTATTTACAATTCTTTTGATATTAGATCGTACTATAACCTCATTTATAGAGCTAGGAACATTTGAAACATAAAAGAATGCTGTATCTGAAGCACAATTAATATCTGTTACAATACACCAATATACTCCTACTTCAATATTGTCTATTATCTGATTTGTATCTAATGTATTCCATAAATAAGTGTATGGAGGAAAGCCCGTAGTAACAATAATCTCTAAAGATATTGTAAAAATCTGAGCAGAGTCAATTGAATTAAATATCCAATCAGGTGGATATTGACAACTACCATCATCAATGTTAGCAAAATAATCGTAATTACAAGACACACTATCTGTACACCCAAGTTGTGAAGTATTTGTGCAGTTAGTTGCTATCTGCCATGATGTTTGGCCAAGAAGGGCTCCATCATTTCCATTTAAAGACTGGTCAGTGGTAGTAAGACCTAAACCTTCATTTAGAGACCAATATCCCATTAAATTATTGTAATGCGGATGACTCTGATCAATTTCTAAACACATCCAATTATAAATTTCATTTTCTGGCAATGCAATATTCCATAGACGTATTTCATCTAACTTACCCTGAAGATAAAAGCCTGAGCCCTGGTAATCTAATGCACCTAACTTGAAAGATTCACTAGAATTATTAATATTACCAGTGGCATATGTACTATCAAGAATATTTCCGTTTTTATAAAGACGTATATAGCTACCATCAAAAGTAAAAGCTAAATGTTGCCATTGATTAAAATCTAATCCATTAATTGCAACTATATCAAAATTGATTCCAAGGCTATTAGTAAATCTTGCCTCAATATTATTAGTGTTTTGTAGATGTAATAGGTAAAAATCAGCATCTATATTATTTCGAAACCCTATTATTCCACCATGAGCTGAATTACTTTGAGGATTTACCCAGCATGATATAGAAAATTCATTTGAACTTGTAATTACAGAGGAAGTGTTAGACATTTCAACATAATCTAAAGATGAAGAATTAAATTCTAATTCATATTCTGAAATTTGTGAAATTGCAATAAGAGGAATTAAAGTAAATATTAAAAATAGTTTCTTCATTGCTTATCTATTGTTTTCTATATTTAAATCCATTTTTCTTTTTCCGAATTTAAGTAATTTTTAACTAACCTTCTTTAGAAAACTTGATATTGTGGGGAATTTATATTTAAAACCTGATTTAGATAATTTATCTGTCAATAAATTAAGTCCTCCTCTTATTACTTGACTACGACTTCCTAGTATAATCTTCATAACAAATAAAGGAATAGGGAAGATTATAGCATATGAGCATACACAACTTTTAATTTCTTTAATCAGCTCATACTGAGTTTGTTTTGTTGGCGATGCCATATTATAAGGCCCAGAAACTTCTATGTTAGTTAAGGAAAATAAAATAAAACGAGATACATCATCAATATGAATCCAAGAGTAAGACAAATTACTTGGAAGGAAAATAGAAGAAAATCCAAAACGTAATGGCAATAAAGTAACTTTTAAGAAACCAGAATATGGATCCATTAGTAATGAAATTCTTAAATTAACTACTCTTGAACCAATAATAGAAAACTGATTTGCTGCATTCTCCCAATCAACAGAAAGACGAGCTAACCAATCATTACCACTTGGATAATTTTCATTAACATCCGCTACAGTCTCTAATCCATAATAACCCATTGCAGATGCACCAATAAATGTTTTAATTTTAACATTATGATATTTACATTTTTCAAATAATAGATTCGCGGTATCTACGCGGCTCGAATACATCTTTTTTTTATTCTTGCTAGACCATCGATTCATGATATTAAATCCACATAAATGAATAATATGATGACAATCAGTTAATGCCTTAGGATCTATAAAATTATTTTTAAGATCCCAATAAAAAATATTTGTATTATTTACAGATTTTTTATTAGATGTAAGGTAAAGTAACTCGTAGTCATTTTCTAAAAAAAAACTAAGACGCTGAGCTAAAGATCCATTAAAACCGGTAATAAGAACTTTTTCTAACATAAATTTATTTATTCATCTAAGAGCTTAAATAAATCATCTAGATTAGGAGATAGGATCATTTCAATTCTTCTGTTTTTACTACGTCCATCAGAAGTATTATTACTTAATAAAGGGACAAACTCACTTCTACCGGCTGCAATTAATTGAGTAGGGTCTAGATTAGTATTGGATGTAAGTCTTTTCACTACAGAGGTAGCTCTCATCACACTAAGATCCCAATTATCCTTTACAAGCCCTCTACCACTAAGAGGAATACTATCGGTATGTCCTTCAACTAATATTTCTATATCTTTTTGATATGAGAGCGCATCAGACAATTTATCTAGAGCTTGTTTACCAGTTTGATTTACTTCGTATTTTCCAGAGGCAAACAAAAGGTCTTCTTCAAGAGAGATATACACCTTTCCATTCCTCTGAACTATTGTCAATCCATCACCCTCTAAGCCAATTAATGCTTTTGATATTTTTTGTTTAAGAGCTGTAACCATAGAATCTTTTCGATTTATAATTGCTTCTAATTCAGCAACTCGTAAAGAACGAAGTTCTAATTCTTTTTGAGAGCTTAACAGTTTTCTTTCTTTCTCCTTTAGATTGGCAGTTGATTTGTTTAATTCATCTTCTTTAGCAAAAAGTTCACTTTGAGTTTTTTCCAATTGATTTAAGAGGCCTTTAGTTTCATTTGCCTTTTCAGCCATATATCTACTACTTTTTGATGTAAGCAAATCATACGTAATATTCAAATCATCATATTTCTTTTGACAAGAAACTAGCTCATTAGTAATAGTAGCTGAATCTGCACGTAAAACTTTAACTAATAAAGTTAATGATTCAATATTTTTTTCTCTATCATCTAAAGTCTCCTTTAGCTGAAGGATTTTCTTTTCATTTTTTGTAAGTTTTTTTTGGGCTATTTCATGCTTATCTAAAAGCTCATTATAAACTTTTGGAGTGATACATGAACTAAAAATAAATAAACTGAATATAATTATTGATATTCTAGACATAAGTTTTGTTTTCAAAATTACAAACGAAGAAGGTTATGATTAAGTAGATAAACAATACTTATCAACAAAGTAATTTAAATTAATAGATAATGACTTTTCTAGTATCTACACCTGCTATTGAAGATATCTTAAGAGTGTAAATTCCTGCTGAAATACTAGATACATTAATAGCAAGGGAAGAGCTTGGAATATTATCAAATTTAATAATGAGCCTGCCCTGATTGTCAAATAAAGCAGCTAAATCTATATGAGATCTATTTAAATTAATATTAATTTTTGAATTTGAAGGATTGGGATATATAGTAAGTAATTGATCATTATTTACTATTATCTGACTTGGCATAGTAGAAATCATTGATACACCAGTAGTAGTTGCAATCCAAACATTATTTTGAGAATCAATAGCAAGACCTTTAACGTTAGGGCCTGCTAGGCCATCAGTATGATCATAATCAGTCCATTGAGTTCCATTCCAAAAAGCAACACCACCTTCTGACAAATAACCAACATAAATTGTTGTCCATATTCTTCCCCAAGAATCTTTTGCAATATCAACAACAGGGTTTAAAGTATCTGGAGGAGGTAGGGAATACATAATTGTATGAGATGAAAACTGAGTAGCAGTAGTATTTATTACAGTCATACCACTAGAAGAGCCTAGCCATTTATTATCATTATTATCAATACATATTGAGGTACTATAATTGCTTAAAAGACCGTCATTAATAGTATAATTAGTAAAAGTATTTCCATCAAAATGCACAAGTCCATCTAATGGAGAAGAAAACCACTTATCCCCATTTGAATCAAAAGCAGTACCACAAATACCACTAATCGGAAGATCTGGTGAGTTATAGGATGTCCAATTTATTCCATTAAACACACTTACTCCTGCTGAAAATGATGAATGTGAAAACCATAAGTCTCCATTTGGAGCTTCATCAATACGAGTTACTTTATTGTTAGCTAGGCCATCTAAATCTGTATAAGGAATGCATGTGAAACCAGCTATTCCGCTAATCAATTTATTAACCCCATAATCAGTACCAATCCAAATATCTCCATTTGAAGTAGCTGTTATTGCTTTTATATTATTTGACAACATAAGAGGGTGAGAAGTTTGATCATAAGAAGTCCAAGAAGTACCGTCAAACATAGAAACTCCAAATGCAGTTCCAAACCAAATGTTATCATTAATATCTACTGTAACACACTCAACATAATTATTCAAAAGACCATCTGTCTGAGTATAGCTTACTATTGTTTGTGAAGTAAGATTATAACTTAATAAGAAGAATAAAAAATAAAAAATTATATAAATATTTTTCATGATTACTTTACTTTTAAAAGTTTAATACTTAAATTATTAGAGTTTTGAAAGTGCAAAAAATATAATCCTGATTTCCATAAAGAAGTGTTAATAGTTGAATTATGATTAGACATATAAACTTTTTGTCCAATAGTATTAGTTATATACCAGTCCTTTTCTTTTTCAATATATAAAGAATGAGTAAATGGATTTGGAGAGAATAATATATTATCATCCTCAAAAAGATTTTCTATAGATGTAGGAGTATTACTAGAATTGAATGTAGGGGCTAGCATACTAAAACTACCCGTGCCATTTGGTGAGCGTGCGTACGCAATGTCATCTAATTGAGGATAAATAAATTCAGCATCAATAACTGTTGAATCATTATTAGATAGGATTAATTGTTCACCTAGATTAGACAACTTAAAATTAGCATGATTATCACCAGTATTTCCATCCTCATCTGCCCAAATAATAAAATATGAATTAGGATTAATAACAATGTTTGGAAGGTCCCATTTAGCAAGATTATTTGTATTATCAGAGAATAATAATCCATTAGTAGAAATTGGAGTACTCGTTTTATTATATAATTCTATCCAGTCATCATAATCTCCTGTTTCATCAGTAACAACTGTTTTATTATTAGACATTACCTCATTAATCACCAAACTAGACTGAGGTATAGTTGTTTGAAGAGAATAAAATTCATAAGCAGCATTTTTAGGAGAGAAAACTCCTATATCTGAGTTGTCTGCATATAAATAATAATCAATAGAATTACTACAGTTATTAATTATCACACCATATACACCATCATTTGCATTCCCATCATTATGATTTCCATCATCATACATTTCAATTTCCTTAAATGGCATATTCTCCCCAAATCTGTATGCGAGCATAGCATATGACGCATCCTGAATCAGTGCTGTTATTGTTAAATCGCTAGCAAAAAACTGATTAGAATTTGGAATAGATTGAATATTTGCAATACTTGGTTGAGTAAAGCCAGACCAGTAGTTTGCCAAATAAATTCCTCTTGCATCCATCAGTTGAGAAATTCCAGGACATATTGAGCTTGGAAGAGTAACCTGTGATGTTAAATTAGTTGTAAAATCATTAAAAGAATAAAATTTGTTTGTATCATTTTGAACATATGTGGAAATAATATTTTGAAGATATTGAGTCCTTGAGAGGTAAGTTTGACTTAAAAAACGATCCTCAATTATTGTTTTCATATGTGCTAAATACATTCTTTGATGTCTTGCATCACTTAATATATTTGTAATTAATGGTCGTGGTGATAAAAAACTATTATTTATAAAATTTAAAGGATCCATATTCTGTGCCTGAATAATATCAAAACCATTAAAATATGATTGTGTAGCATCAGTTAAACGAAAAGCTCCAAATGACATGTTTAAATCCCAAAGAATTGGTTGAAATTGATTTGATAGACCTTTATATAAATAATAATTCTGACTATATCCAATGTAAGAATCAAAATTAATAAGTACGTAATTAAATGAATGCATCCACAAGCTTCTATCAACATTTAAAACACTATTAAGACTATTACTATGATTATTTAATGTGTCTATAAGGTTATACAAATCATTCCAACCATAATTAGATTTTAAATCATAGTAATCAAAATAATAAGAACTATCTGTTCCGTGAGTATTACTTAGATTAGAGTTTTCTCCTCCAGTTTGCAGGCTAATATTTAGTGGATTGCCTTTAAATAGTGTAGAATTAACAGAAGCATAGTGTTTATTTGTGAACTTATCATTTATTGCCTCCACATTTACATATAACCCCCACAAAGTATCATTAATAAATACATTTGCATAATTTGCTCTAGGACTTGGCATATAATCTCTTGCAATTTCATATGAATACACCTCCCTTATAAATGAGGGGTCTTTAATTACATTAGAAAGTTTGATTTTTTTAAAGCCTTCGTGGTTTTGATTATTATCAATGTAGTCAAGCTTAATATTAAAAGGATTTTTTATTGTGTTTATACTCACTGAGCTAAATCCTTTATACCTTATTCCAACGCTATCATATTGATTACCATCAATTTCTAAATTCGCTACTAAACGTTCTTCATCTCCTGCTATATATAAACTATCTAAAAGATGATCCCAATTATTTTCATAGAAGTAAATCTTAATCTCTCTAACATTATCAACATCATAAAAATTCTGTGAAAATGCACCATGTGTTATTACAAAAGCAAAGAAGATTAAAGATATATTTCTTAACATATTATTTAATTAAAGCAATTTTTTTAGAAAAATAACGACCATCTTGTAAAACAATATTTAAAGTGTAAATTCCTTTTGGGTAATCGTAGAGTTCTATTTTATTTATTTCTGTACTAATCATATTTTTTTGATTATAAACAAACTGACCAATACTGTTTGTTAAAGATATTTCATAATATTGATTAAGATAATCACTTAAATTAATATGGATTATGTCAGAAGTTGGATTTGGATAAATAGAAATAATATCCTCTTCAAGATCATTTATTGATGTTGAGAAACAAGATGAAGTTGATGTAGAATTCATATACGGTTCTAAAGCTACAATTCCAGGGTATTCACACTCATATCTAAATGCTTTTTGAGTATCAGCATTATTAGGGCCCCAAATAATTGTACCGTTTTGATCAACTTCATACATAACTCCAGCACCACCTTGACCACCTGATGCATTAACAAAAATATTCCCATTAGACATACGATCAGATGCAGATTGTCCACTCGCGGAGTATGCACAAGCATATCTTGTTGAATATGAATTAGGTCCAAAAGCCTGACCTGAAGCTCTATAATAATTATATGGATTAGTAGGGTCAATTGGAGCATCTATACCGTCAACTGCAGATTGAATATTGGAAACCCCAGAATTATTAAATACTTGTAAAAAACCACCATTTGGTCTTCCATCATCAGTAATCCACCTAACATCATGAACAGCATTTGGTATTACCTGAGTTCCTGAAATATTATAATTAGCTGGATTTCCCCATCTATATAAAATATCTCCTCCCATGCCTGAGTTTCCTCCAACATGTGTAGCGGCCTCTGCTGTAGTTGTACTATGATCTATAATATATATCTCACTTGCAAACCTGGATGAAAATGCTATCTGATCTAAATCTTCATTATAATCTACTCCATTGACATGAAACCAATCACCTCCACCCCCACCTTGACCACCACCTGTAATCATATTAATATCAATTAACTGAGGGTTCTCTGAAATAATACCATAGTTAGCTATATTAGTATCAACATCTTGAATCATATGATCCCAAATATGCCATTCCCATACAACTTGACCGCCTCCATTTCCATCACTTTCAATTTCTACAAAATGAGTTGGCCATTTATCAGAAGATGAATTTCCACCTGCATTATTAATATCTGTAGATGTCTTTACTTCCCAAGCTGTAAGGAGAACGTTATCTCCAATTAAAGTTAAATCATGATGCGATAATACTGAAGATGTAGAATAAATAAAGTCCATCACAACATTGCCATTAGGATCTATTTCCTGAACTCTTCCAGCATCTGCAGCACCATTAAGATAATTATTTGTACCTCCTGTTTGTATATTGTTTTTAGTTCCTCTAATCAGGTTCCCATTATTTTTTAATTGGACTGTATAATTACACTCAGTAGGCATCGTCCAAGTATGAGCAATATTTTGATTTTCATCAATTAAATATGTTGTGTTTGATCCCTGTTGATTATAAATTGCAAAACCATTAAAGTTTTGTGTAAAACACAAATTTGTTGTTAAAAGTAAAGCAGATAATAAAGAATATTTTTTCATTGAAGATGTGTATAAAATAAATATTTGCAAATATAAAAACTATAATAAACACTTATACAAACTTAGTGTACTAATAAATCTTTTCTTTGTAATGAACATACATTGTTATTTTACAAGTCATGAAAATCGCTTATACAATTAAAAAAATACATAAAAAAATACATAAAAAAACACTTAAATGCACTTAAATGCACTTAAATGCACTTAAATGCACTTAAATGCTTAAAAATGTATCAAAAAAATATCAAAAGTATTAAACTATAAAAGAAGAAGAAGAAGAAGAAGAAGAAGAAGAAAAAAGTAAAAATATTAGCAATAATATTTCATAAGATTATTACCTTTAAAATAAATTTAAAACAGACTTATGAAAAAAATAATTAACTACTTTTTACAAGGATTACTTTTTATTGTTCCGATAAGCGTAACAATATATTCAGTAGTTTGGTCATTTAAAAAAATTGACAATCTTCTTGGACAGTACCTTGAAAAAAATGAAATATTCCCATTTAATGTTCCTGGAATTGGATTTGTAGTGCTATTTATATTAATTACACTAATTGGAATGGGAGGAAACAAACTAATCAGCTCACCATTTAATTCTCTTTTTAAAAAAATCCTAGAAAAAGCCCCTCTTTTAAAAACAATCTACACTTCAGTTAAAGACCTTATGAAAACATTTGTTGGTGGAAAGAAAGGTTTTGATCAAGCAGTACTAGTGAAGGTTTATGAAAACTCTACAATCGAAAGAATTGGATTTATTACAAATGAGGATCTTAATAAGCTAAATATTAGTAAAGGAAAGGTGTTAGTATACTTGCCGCATTCATATGCTATTTCTGGACAACTTTTTGTTATAGAGAAAAAAAATCTAACACTTATAGATTCTTCTTCAAGTGATATAATGAAGTTAATAGTTTCTGGAGGAGTAACAGAAATTAAAAATTAAACCTAAGTTTGCATTATCAACTAAAAAATACCTCAAATATGATAAGGAGATTAGCTTTTTTTATCATTTGTCTTAACTGTATATCTTTAATCGCTCAAAATAATGGAGATACGATAACAATTCAGACATTTGATTATTCAAGTACGACACGAGACACGGTAATTAATTTCCCTAATAATAATTCCATCACATATGAAAAAATTATTATGTCATACAATATGCGGTGCAAAGATGATGTTATAAATACTAGCGGTAGCATAAATAATATTGGCTGTGGAGCATGGGACTACAGCTGCCATACTAATATTCATGACTCAAGTAGAATAGATTCTATAAGATCAAAAACTACTAGTCACTTAATTTCTAATTTTACTGCAAACATATACCCATATAGCATAAACCCAATATATAACTACTACCAATTTTATCAGCAAAATACAACCATAAACAGTATAATATCTGAAGATTCTATAACTATTGGTACAGGTAATAATCAAGAAAATTTTGTTATCGCCACAGATAAAAACTCCAATAAATCTCAATTCCTATATAAAGCAAGCGAGCTAACTAGTTTAGGACTAACCAATGATTCAATAAATGCTTTATCACTAACAACAAATGGAGTTAGCTCTGCTAATTTTTTAAAGATCAAATTAAAGCTAACCAGTGATAGTTTGCTCAACCCATCTGAGCCTCATATTAATGGATTTACTGAAGTATATTGCTCAAATACTAATCTAAACTTAGGAGTAAATCGCTTTCAATTTCATACTCCTTTTTTATGGGATTCAACATCTAATATAATAATTGAATTTTCATCAACAAATAGTACTATCGGTTCAAACCCAACCTTGATCTATGGAGACTCTATGTCTACTACATATGGGCTTTTTTCAAATGACGCAACAAACATTGATGTTAATCAAAATGAATCAGTTTCAATACCTCATACTCCACTTAGTACAATCTCAAATGAAATCACAATTTCATTTTGGGTATATGGTGATGAAAATACACTTCCATACAATAGTACTATCTTAGAAGGCTTGGACTCAAATGGAAGCAGAACAATCAATATTCATTTTCCTTGGAGCAATAGCAGGGTTTATTGGGATTGCGGAAATAATGGAGGATCCTATGATAGGATAGATAAACTAGCTACTCAAAATGAATATTCATCAAAGTGGAACCATTGGGTATTTACAAAAAATAGTATAAGCGGAGAGATGAAAATATACAAAAACAGTATACTTTGGCATAGTGGAAGTAACAAAAATGAGACTATAAATATTCATAAATTAGCTCTTGGTTCAAATGGAAATGAAAATGGATATTTTTGGGATGGGAAAATTAAAGAACTAAGAATATTTAACAAGGAACTATCTCAAACCACAATTAGTAACTGGATGAATATCCGTCTAAATAGTAATCATCCAGATTATACAAATTTAACAGCCTACTACCCTTTCAACGAGGGTATTGGAAATACTGCTAATGACAATTCTCCTAACAGCGTAACTGCAAATTTCAACGGAAATATTGGCTGGCAATATTCAAGAGGAGAAAATATTAATCAGTTTTTTAGCCCTACTTTTTTCCGTCCTAAAATAAAAATATTTCAGGGAGATTATATTACTACCAATACAACTACTATTGTTTTAGATTCGATAATAGCCACGCCTAATACTGTACAAGAACAAAGTATTTATTCAAACTTTAATTCGCTTAATCATGATAGTATTGCAATCGTATCTTCAAATATATTTTGGCATGCTGTTAGCCATACATACGACACAAGCGGATCTATTCTAACAAGCGATACACTTCATATTGATAGTACTATTAATATTAGTGAACTAAACTATTATAAAAGATACCCTATGGCATTTCAAATCATGTCTTTTGTAACACCATATGGAGCATATCTTGATTTAGGAACAAACGGAAAAACATGGTACTTTGATGTAACTGACTTTTCCCCAATTTTAATGGGAAATAAAAGAATCAATATGACAAGTGGAGGGCAGTGGCAAGAAGATATGGATATTAAATTCCATTTCATAGTTGGAATACCCTCAAGAGATGTTGTGGATATTCAACAAATATGGAGACCACAATCAAAAGGATATTCAACAATTATAGACAATAACTCTTTTGAACCAAGAGATGTTTTACTAGACCCAAATGCCGAATCTTTTAAAATAAGAACTACAATAACAGGGCATGGGCAAGAAGGGGAATTCATATCGCAAAATCACTTTATAAATATCAATGGAGGGAATATTGAATATACTTGGCCAGTATGGACTTCATGTGGTAGTAACCCTATTTATCCTCAAGGAGGAACCTGGATTTATGATAGAGCAGGATGGTGTCCAGGGCAGGCTTCTGACTTAAGAGAAGATGACATAACATCTCTAGTTATACCCGGTCAAACACATAATATTGATTACGGTGTAATGAGTGCTTCAGGAAACTCAAACTACTGGGTAAGTAGTCAATTAGTTAGTTACAAAGGTGCTAATCACGATTTAGATGCTTCAGTCATTGATATTATATCTCCAACAAATAAAGTTAAATATTCAAGAATTAATCCAACATGTGGAAAACCAAAAATTATTATAAAAAATACTGGAGAAACAACCCTCACAAGCTTGAAGATTGAATATTGGGTAAATAGTTCTACAAATAAAGAAGTTCAAATATGGAATGGGATTCTTAATTTTCAAGAAGAACAAACTATTGAACTAAATGCACCATCAAGTCTATGGGATAATCTTCTGAGTTCTAATAATAAATTTTATATTGAAATTAGCGAACCCAACCAATCTCAAGATGAAAATATTTACAATAACTATATAAATTCAACATTTGATCCTACACCTACCTACGATAATACTTTTGCTTTATGGCTTCAAACCAATAGCGGAACAATTGGCTCTAATCAATCAGAAACATCTTGGAAGATTTTTGACAGTAACAATAACTTAACATATGAATCTGCCAATGGTGGTAGCTTAATGATTAATAGTCAATATAGAGACACTTTAATTTTTAACGATGGATGCTATAGTTTTATAATCACTGATACCGATAATGATGGTATCGATTTTTGGGCGAATAATGATGGTGCTGGAATGGCAAGATTTAGACAGATTGGTGGTAGTTGGATTAAAGTTTTTGAAGGAGATTTTGGTTCTTCTATACATCATGAATTTCAAGTTAATAATGAAACATCATATCTTGAAGAAGATATTACTAAATGGTCATTTTATCCAAACCCATCAAAAAATCAAATAAATATTAAAGGATTCTCTATTGGTATGACAGATTTTATTTTACTTGATAGCCTAGGGAAAAAACTTAAAACAGTAACTATTAATACTCAAGGAGAATTTTCTAAAAATATTGATCTTAGCTACTTAAAAGATGGTGTTTATATGATAAAAATAATCACCAATACTGAAGAAATTATAAAAAAAATTGTTAAAATATAATGAAGTATTGTAATAGCTTAACCTCATATACACGCTTTAAAACTAGAGAAGTTATGGTTGGTAGTATCGGATTTGGTGGAGACAATCCAATCCGAGTTCAATCAATGACCATAACAAATACTATGGATACCATCGCTACTGTTGAAGAATCCATAAGAATGATTGTGGCAGGCTGTGAATTAGTACGTATCACTGCTCCAAGTAAAAAAGAAGCTGAAAATTTACAAAATATTAAAGAGGAACTCAATAAAAGAGGTTATTTCACTCCTATTGTTGCGGATATTCACTTTACGCCTAATGCTGCTGAAATTGCAGCTCGTATTGTAGAGAAGGTAAGAATAAACCCTGGAAACTATGCTGATAAAAAGAAATTTGAAGAATTAGAATACACTGATGAAAGTTACATTGCAGAACTCAAAAGAATAAAAGAAAAATTCACTCCTCTTATAAGAATTTGTAAAGAGCATGGTACTGCCATGCGAATAGGTACAAATCATGGTTCCTTGTCAGACAGAATTCTATCTCGTTATGGTGATACACCAAAAGGAATGGTAGAGTCTGCGATGGAATTTTTACGAATTTGTAGAGAGGAAGATTATCATGATATTATTCTCTCAATGAAAGCATCTAATACAAGAGTAATGGTGCAAGCATACCGTTTATTAGTAGCAGAAATGATTAAGGAAGGAATGAATTACCCCTTACATTTAGGAGTAACAGAAGCAGGAGAAGGAGAGGATGGAAGAATAAAGTCAGCAGTAGGAATTGGTACGTTATTAGCAGATGGATTAGGGGATACCATAAGAGTTTCACTTACAGAAGCTCCGGAGTTTGAGTTACCAGTTGCTAAAAATTTACTTTCTCATTTTAATGAACTTGAAAACCATGCTGAGATTAAGAAAATAATTAAGAACCCACTTCATTCATTCGATTATCATAAAAGAAATACAAAGGAAGTGCTAAATATTGGAGGAGGAAATGTCCCAATTGTAATGGTAGATTTTTGCCTTAAAGAAAAAATAACACCTGCCTCATTTTTCGCTCTGGGTTCAAATTATTCTGTTCCTTTAGATAAATGGCATATCTCTGATATGGCAGCCGATTATGTTTTTGTAGGAAACCATAATGTTGACTTTGAAGTTCCTGGTACTTTAGGTGTTATTTACAATTACAAAAAGTGGCAAGAACATAAAAAGGGATATCCACTATTAACAGTTAATAATTATTTAGATGAAGAAATTCTTTCAAATAAACTAAACTTTATTTATGTCTGTTTATCTGAATTGGATAAAGAACTTTTTACAAAACTAAAGATAGACAATACAGCTGTTTTATTAATTGATACTTATAATAGAAATGGATTAGCTGAGCAAAGGAAACTCTTTACTGAACTAATAAATAATGATATAAAAACTCCTGTAATTATTGGTAGAGCGTATACAGATTTGTCTGAAGAACAATTACAACTTTCTGCTTCTATTGATTTTGGAGCACTACTTTTAGACGGATTAGGGGATGGTTTATTTATTGCACCAGAAAATTGCGGTTCTGATCAATCTATCAATTCTTTAGCCTTTGGAATTCTACAAGCTACAAGAACTCGTATTTCCAAAACAGAATATATTTCCTGTCCTTCTTGTGGAAGAACTCTTTTTGACTTACAAGAAACCACAGCCAAAATCCGGAAAGTTACTGATCATTTAAAAGGAATCAAGATTGGAATAATGGGCTGTATTGTAAATGGGCCCGGAGAAATGGCTGATGCAGATTATGGGTACGTAGGAACTAGGCCAGGTAAAATCACGCTATATAAAGAAAGAAATGTTGTAAAAAAGAATATTGATGAAATTGAAGCTGTTGGTGCATTAATTGACTTAATCAAAGAAAATGGTGATTGGGTAGATAAAAACTAATACTACTTTACATATAAAGCAGGATGTGTTTTTAAAAAGCTACTCAAAAATAAAAGAACGTGTTACAAATACACTAAGTTTGTAAAATATGATTGAAATAAAAGAGCTAAACAAATCTTATGCAATAGGTAAAAACTCTTTACATGTTTTGAAGGGTATCAATCTAAAAATTAATGAAGGAGAATTAGTTGCTATAATGGGTTCTTCTGGATCAGGAAAATCTACATTGTTAAATATTATTGGTATGCTAGATAATTATGATTCGGGCTCATATCATTTAGATAATGTAATCATCAAAGATCTAAATGAAACCAAGTCTGCTAAATATAGAAATCAATTTCTGGGTTTTGTTTTTCAATCATTTAATCTTATTAATTATAAAACAGCTTTAGAAAATATAGCACTACCACTATACTATCAAGGAGTATCAAGAAAAGAACGTCAATCAATTGCATTAGAATACCTTAACAAGGTAGGTTTGACTGAGTGGGCCACACATCTTCCTAGTGAATTATCAGGTGGTCAAAAACAAAGAATAGCAATAGCTAGAGCATTGGCTTCACAACCCAAAGTTCTTCTAGCTGATGAACCAACTGGAGCATTAGATTCCCAGACTTCAGATGAGGTTATGAGTTTAATTAAAAAAATAAATAAAGAGGGAAAAACAATATTAGTAGTTACCCATGAACATGAAATTGCTAATATGTGTAATCGAATAATCACACTCAAAGATGGGGTAATCATGACAGATGTTAAAATAAAATAAGTGATTCTTAATAAAGACAGCTGGAAAGAGATTTTTGATACAATTCAAAAAAATAAACTAAGAACATTTCTTTCTGGATTTACTGTTGCAATGGGGATTTTTATCTTCATTGTTCTCTTTGGATTTGGTAATGGATTACAAAATAGTTTTGCTAAATTCTTTACTGATGATCAAATAAATACTATTAGAATATATCCTAGCTCAACATCATTACCCTATAGAGGTTATGCGTCAAATAGAAGAATTGAATTTTCAAATCAAGATATAAATGAAATTAAAAAGAGATTTAAATCAGAAGTCGAAGACATAGTGGTGCGTAATACTAGATTTAATCAAATTAAATATAAAGAAAAATCTAATAGCTACGAAGTGAGAGCAGTGTCTCCTGGACACAAAGAAGCAGAGGTTACTATAATAATGAAAGGAAGGTATCTTAATGAAGCAGATATAACAAATAATAAAAAACATATTGTAATTGGTCGATTGGTAGAACAAGATTTATTTGATGGAAAGGAATCTATTGGAGAATATATATTTGGAAGTGATCATAGCTGGAGAGTAGTTGGTGTGTTTCAAGATGAAGGTGGTGATCGAGAAGAAAGAATATTATATGTACCCTATACAACAATGCAAGAAATACAGAAAGATAATGATAAAATTGAGCAAATGATTGTTGTTTATAATTCAGAAATGACGTACGCTCAATCTCTTTTATTAGAAGATAAACTTGAAAGTTATATTAAAGAAAAAAAAATTATATCTCCTGATGATAATAGAGGTGTATACATTAGTAATACTGGAGAAACCCAAGAAGAAACAAAGAATTTTTCTTCATTACTACAAACTATTATATCATTCATTGGCATAGGAACACTTATTGCTGGAATAATTGGTATTAGTAATATAATGGTGTTTGTAGTTAAAGAACGAACCAAAGAATTAGGTATTAGAAAAGCAATTGGTGCAACTCCAAAAAGTATTATTCTAATGATCTTGCAAGAATCTATTTTTATTACTACTATTTCTGGATATATTGGTCTGATAATGGCGATGTTAACTCTTAAATTAATAGGTAATAATTTACAAGAGAAGTACTTTATATCGAACCCTTATATAGATACAGGACATGCTTTATGGGCTACAATAATATTAATTTTTTTCGGTGCTCTAGCTGGATATCTGCCAGCCAGGAAAGCCGCTAAAATCAAACCAATTATTGCACTTAGAGACAAATAAATGAAATCAATATTTGACAGAGATACTTGGCAAGAAATTTTTGGCTCAATAAGTCAAAATAAAACACGTACTATCATAACTATAATTGGTGTATTATGGGGAATATTTCTATATATCGCGCTCTCTGGAATTGCTAAAGGAGTAGATAATGGTTTTGAAAAACAATTTGAAAGAATTTCTTCTAATAGCTTATTTATTTGGGCTCAATACACAAGTATTCCATATGCAGGTTTTAAAACTGATCGGAATTGGGACCTAAATTTAAGTGATGTTGAAGCCTTAAAAAAAAATATTCCTGAAATACAATACATAGCCCCAAGAATACAGAAAGGAAATTTTGGATCTTCTGGAGCTAATGTTGTTAATGGACAACGTTCTGGAATATTTAATATCTATGGTGACTATCCTGTCCTAAAAACAATAGCTACAAAAGATATTTATGATGGTGGAAGATTTATAAACGAAGCAGACATTAAAGGTAACAGAAAAGTATGTGTGATTGGAGAGCGCACTAGAAAAGAACTCTTTGAGGATAATATTAATCCAATTGGAAAATTCATTAAAGTCAATAATATATATTTTAAAATCATTGGCATACATAAGCATGTAGATGAAGGTGGAGGTAGTTTTGATGATGATGGAGATATACATGTTCCCTTCTCTACTTTTAAAAGAATATATAATACTGGAGATGGGGTTGGTTTTCTATTAATCGCAGGATTTGATGATGTTAATATATTAGAAGTAGAAGAAAAAGTTAGAAGTCAACTGAAAGAAATACATCAAATACATCCAGATGACAAAGAGGCTGTAGGAGGATTTAATTTAGGAGCAATGTTTAATAGAGCTAGAAATTTTGCAAAAGGAATATCCTTCCTTTCATTAATTATTGGTATTGCTACAATACTAGCAGGAGTTATTGGTATTGGAAATATATTACTTATATCAGTTAAAGAAAGAACCAAAGAAATTGGCATTAGAAGAGCTATAGGAGCTAGTCCAAATCACATTAGAAAACAAATAATCTTAGAATCTGTTTTTTTAACTATTATTGCAGGAGTAATAGGTATTATAATAGGTGCATTTGTACTTAATATTATTAACAATGCAACACAAAACTTGGAAGATGTGCCATTTACAAATGCAACAGTTCCAATAAAATTTATTTTAGGAGCATTACTATTAATGGTAGGTTTAGGAACATTAATTGGGTTTATTCCAGCAGAAAAAGCAATAAGTATTAAGCCAATAGAGGCATTAAGAGAAGAATAATTTAAAAAAATAATATGAAAATTTATAAAAAAATTGCACTAACATTACTAATAATCGGTATAATATTTGCTACCAAATTCTTTATACAATCTAATAATAAAGCATTAGTTCCTTTTGAAACAACTCAGATGATAAAGGCAACAATTGAAACTAAAATTGTAGCAACAGGAAAGGTAATTCCTGAAGATGAAGTAGAAATAAAACCACAAATAGCAGGTATTATTGATCAAATTTTGGTAGAAGAAGGAGATAAAGTTAAAGCTGGTGACTTGCTAGTAAAAATTAAAGTTGTACCAAATGAACAGACGCTCAATAGTGCTGAAGGAAGAGTTAAGAACGCTAGAATTGTATTAAATAATTCTGAGATAGAATTTAGAAGAAATAAAAAACTATTCACAAAAGGTATTATTTCAGAACAAGAATATAACAACTTTGAACTTCAACATAAGCAGTCACTTCAAAATTTAGATAATGCAGAAAGCGATCTTCAAATTATTAAACTAGGCTCCTCAGATGGCTCAAGCGTAACCAATACAAATGTCAGAGCAACAGTTACAGGAACTATTTTAGAAATACCAGTAAAAAAAGGAGATCAAGTAATACAAGCAAATACATTTAATCCTGGTACAACTATAGCAACTATTGCTGATTTAAACGTCATGATTTTTGAAGGAAAAGTTGATGAGGGAGAGGTGAGTAAACTACAACAGAACATGGATCTGATAATTAGTTTAGCTGCTATTGAGAAAAAAACATATCCAGCGACATTAAATTTTATAGCTCCAAAAGGAATAGAAGAAGGAGGGGCAGTTCAGTTTAAAATAGAGGCTGATGTTTTTATAGATAATGAATACCTTGTTAGGGCAGGCTATAGCGCAAACGCATCAATAATTACTGCACAAAAAATAGATGTTAATGCTCTTAATGAATCTGTCATACAATATGATCTTCAAACAAAGGAACCTTTTATAGAAATTGAAATAGGAGAACAAAAATTTGAGAGAAGGGAAATAGTTCTTGGACTATCTGATGGTATAAATGTAGAGATTATCTCTGGATTAAAAAAAGAAGAAAAAGTTAAAGTATGGAGTATAACACAACCAAATAAAAGAGACAATTCATGGGGAGAATAATAAAATCAATAATTATAGTATTTGTAACCTCAGCGTATTCAATAAGCCTTAGCGCACAAGAAAAATGGACTCTTAAAGATTGTGTTGAAAGAGCAATAGAAAAAAATATATCAATAAAGAATTCAAAACTAGATCTTTTGAATTCATCGGAAAATAAAAAAATAGCAGTTGGTAATTTTTTACCTAGCTTCAATTTAAGTGGAAATCACAATTGGAATACAGGGCTAACTCAAAATATCACAACGGGCCTTTTAGAAAACCAAACAACTCAAAACTCTTCTGTAAATATGAGTGTTGGATTAGATGTTTTTAATGGGCTTTCAAATATCAGAAGATTACATAGGGCTAATCTAGATGTTTTAGCAAAAAAATATCAACTAGAAGATATGAAAGAAGACATATCTCTCTTAGTAGCAAATTCATATCTTCAAATTTTATTTAATAAAGAACAATTAAGCATACAAAAATCACAACTTACAGTTTCTAAAGAAGAACTAAAAATAGCTAATGAAAGATATAATAATGGAGTAATCCCAAAAGGTGGCCTATATGAAATAGAAGCGAATTTTGCAAAATCAGAACAGAATCTAGTTATTGCTGAAAATAATTATCAGATTTCAAAGATGTCATTAGCCCAACTTTTATTATTTACAGATTCTGAAAATTTTGAAATCGCAGATGAAAATTATAAGATTCCAACAACAGATATACTACAAAAAAAAGCTGAAGAAATATATAAAGTAGCTTTACTAAATAGAAATGATATTAAACTAGCAAAAACTAATCTTGATATTGCAATCAAAGATCAACAAATATCTAAATCTTCTGCTCTCCCATCTATAGGAGGATACTATTCCTATAATTCACGTGTAATTATTGACTCTCCAATATCATTAAATAATCAGTTTGACTTAAATGCTGGTGAAAGCATTGGCCTACAAATAAACATTCCAATACTAAATGGCTTAACCACCAGAACAAATATTAAAAAATCTCAACTTAATGTTCTTAGAGTTAAGAATTTCCTTGATCAAACTAAATTAGACTTAGAAAATACAATCAACCAATCTCTCAATGATGCTCAAGGTGCATTAAAAGCATATCAAGCAGCAAAAAAAACAAAATTAGCTAGAGAAACTGCATATAATTATGCGAAAGAAAGGTTTGAAAATGGAGCTTTAAATACAATTAACTTTCTACAAGCACAACAACTATTTGAAGCCTCTCAATCAGATCTTATAAAAGCAAAATACGACTACATATTTAAAATAAAGGTTCTTGAATTCTACTTTGGGGTTCCTAATCTATATTTATAAATTATGAAAATTTTGTTGGTTAAAGCAGAAGAAGTAAGGCCTCTAAGACATCTTGTATTAAGGCCTGGACAATCAGTTGATACCACTTACTATGAGCTAGATTATCATGAAAAAACAATACACCTAGCAGCAATACTGAATCAAAAAGTTATTTCAATAGCTACTCTATACCCGGAAAATGATTCAAAATTAAAATCAAAGAATGGATATAGATTAAGAGGTATGGCAACACATCCAAAATATAGACGAAAATCTGCTGCAACTAATTTAATGTTAGAATCTTTTATACTATTAAAAAATAAGAATTGTGATGTGCTCTGGTGTAATGCTAGATTAAATGCTGTAGATTTTTATCAATCTTTAGGGTTTAAAAAATTTGGACCTGAGTTTGATATAAAAGATATCGGACCTCACTTTAAAATGTGGAAGCTATTAGTATAATAATAATTATACTATATTGATATGACTTGCTACATCTTTAGCTTTCTCAACTAATTTTTTTACAGAATCGTCTCCATAAGCTAAGGCAACCGCCATTCTCCTGTAAGGTCTTGTCGATGGTTTTCCAAATATTTTAAAATCAGAATTTTCTATACTAGCAGCTTTTTCCAAACCAGTAAAAATTGGGAAATCATTTTTTTCATCTTTGGCTAATACAACAGCTGAAGCTCCATTTTTTAATAGTATTATTTGCTCAACAGGAATACCAAGAATTGCTCTTGCATGTAATTCAAATTGATTGAAATTTTGAGTATTTGCTAAAGTTACCATTCCGGTATCGTGTGGTCTTGGGGATAGTTCTGAAAAATACACACCATCCTTTGCAATAAAAAACTCAACGCCCCAAATACCTGATCCTCCAAGAGAATGAGTTACTTTATGAGCCATATCTTGAGCTTCTTTAAGAAAAGTATCTTTCATATGTATTGGCTGCCAACTTTCTTGATAATCACCTCTTTCTTGCCTATGACCAATTGAAGGACAGAATAAAGTAACATCATTATTCTGAGTTAATGTTAAGAGGGTGATTTCATATTCAAAAGAGATAAACTCTTCTACAATAACCTCCATTAAATCTCCTCTAGAACCTTGTAAAGCATAGTCCCATGCTTTCTCTATATCGTCAATAGATTTAATTACTGATTGTCCTTTCCCAGAACTAGACATTAAGGGTTTAACAACGCATGGAAAACCACAATAACCAACACCTTTTTTAAGTTGTTCTAGTGAGTCAGCATACTTGTATTTTGCTGTCCTTATAGAGAGATCAATGGATGCTAAATCACGAATAGCTTTTCTATTCATTGTAAAATTAGCTGCCTTAGCAGATGGGATCACTTTGTAACCTTGCTTTTCATATTTATAAAAATGTTCTGTTCTAATACTCTCAACTTCAGGAACAATAATGTCAGGATTATGTTTATTTATAACTCTATCAAGAGCATCCCCGTCAAGCATATTTATAACTTCAAATTCATGTGATACTTGCATGGCAGGGGCATTCTCATATGAATCTACAGCAATAACATACTGACCTAATCTTTGAAGTGCAATAACCAACTCTTTACCGAGTTCTCCAGAACCTAGTAATAGTATTTTTTTTCTCATTATAAAAAATATTTCATCTAAACATCAAATATAAATACATATCTTTATAAAATGAAAAATAAACATCCTCTTTTAATTTTTATAATACTTTTCTCACTGCAGGCATTTACAATAAAAGATACTGTCATAAAAAAATCTTTTAATGTTTCTGGAAAGTGTATGATGTGTAAAGAAAAAATTGAAACGACAGCTAAAAATATTGGAGGTGTAAAATCAGCAAAATGGAATATCAAGAAACAAAGCTTAAAAGTTAAATTTTTTGCTGAACACACCTCATTAAAAGAAATACAACAAAAATTAGCAAATATTGGATATGATACTGAAATGTATAAAGCAACTGATGAGTCGTATGATGCTTTACATTATTGCTGTAAATATGATCGCAAATAAAAAATTAAAAAAATGAAAAAAATTCTATTTACTTCTTTATTATATCTAATATCTATACAATATACATATTCACAAACATATGCTACCAATTTTACAGAAGATGACTGTAATGGAGTATCGCACAATCTATTTAATGAATTAGATGCTGGTAATATTATAGTTATCTCATGGATTATGCCTTGTGGCCCATGTGCAACTTATTCCTATCCGGCATATGATGCTGTGGAGTCGTTTGCTTCAAGCCATCCAGGAAAAGTACATTTTTATATTGCAGATGATTATGCGAATACATCATGTGTGATACTGAATAATTTTGCAACTACTTATAACATGACTAATTCAACAATCTTTTCTAATGCTAATATCACAATGAGTGATTATGGGGTAGACGGAATGCCTAAAGTAGTCGTTCTTGGAGGTGCTAATCATTTAATATATTTAAATAAAAATGATGATAAAATAAATTACTCTAATGTTCATACGGCAATTTCTGCAGCAATAGCTGATGGAGTTTCATTAGTAAATGAAAATAAAAAAAATGCTTTTGAAGTAACAACTTTTCCTAATCCAGTTATAAATACACTCACAGTATCTTATAAAACAACAAAAAAAGAAGAAATAAAGATAGAGATAATAGACCAATTAGGTAAGAGTACTTTGTTAAGAAATAATCAAATTAACATTCCAGGATATCACAACGAAAAATTAAACCTTGCATCATTTAAAAATGGTATCTATTTTATCAAAATAAGTAGTGATACACAAGAACAAATAAATACAGTTAATATATTGAATTAGTTATCAAGCATATGCGCTTATTTATTTCAATTATTATATTAATATTTTCATATCACCAAATAAAGGCACAAGGCTGTTGTTCAGGTGGAGCGGGAAACCCAATAGCTGGTGGTGCATCAACTGGAGTTTTACTTAAAAACCAGATAGAAATATCTTTTAATTATCAACACAATTTTTCAGACAAATTTTTTTATGGAGAAACAGACACGTCCCTTACAAGTTTTGATAATCTAAATAGTAATTATCTTTTTTTAAGAACTGATTATGGATTAAATAAAAACCTAACACTTTCAATAGCTAGTGGATATTTTCTTAATAAATCTAAAGTTGGATATAACCTTTCGGATACAATAAACTCGAAAGGGTTAAGTGATCTTATCTTCTTCCCAAGATACAATGTTTATAATAAAGATTTACCTTTTACTAGATCAGAGATAACTCTAGGTTTAGGTGTAAAAATACCAATAGGATCACATACTGACTCAAGCCAAACTATACCAGGAGTGTGGGATGTTAATCCTCCAATATCTCAACTCTCTTCAGGAGCAAATGATATAATATTATACTCGTTTTTTTATAGAGAGTATAAGCTCAAAAGATTTAGAGTTTTTGCTAATATACTTCATATCAACAAAGGATATAATTCATTAGATCAAAAAATTGGAGACTATACCAGCTATGCAATTTATTTTGGGAAAAGTTTTAAAAATAAAGTAACATTAACAACTCAGGTAAAAGCCGAGTTTATTGAGAAAATGGATGCTGGAGAGAGTCTACTTTCTTGGGAAAATGATTATCTACAAGATCTAGAGGAATCTTCTGGAAGTAAAAAGATTTTTTTTATTCCACAAATAAGCTTCCCAATAAATTCATTTAGTTTTTTTGCTACATATGAACTTCCTATCTACCAAAATATAAATGGCATACAAATTGGATCAAAAAATCAATTTACGCTAGGTTTAAACTACAGATTTTTTACCAAGAAAAATGAGATATCTGAAAAGAACATTATGCCTTAGAAATAAGTTTAGATATATATTTACCTAATATATCAAACTCTAAATTTACACGCCCTCCTACTTTAACATCTTTTAAATTAGTGTTTTCCCAAGTATATGGAATAACAGCAACAGAAAATGATGAGTCTTTAGAATTAACTACTGTTAAGCTAATTCCATTAATACAAATTGAGCCTTTCTCTACAGTAATATTCTTAGATAGATTGTATTGGAAAGTCATTAAATATGATCCTTTTTGATCCATAATAGATTTGCAAACGCCTGTCTGATCAACATGACCCTGAACAATATGACCATCTAGTCTGCCATTAAGTAACATGCTTCTCTCAATATTGACAGAATCACCAATAGCTAAATCGCCTAGATTACTTTTATTGAGAGTCTCTTTAATTGCAGTAACAATATAAAGATCATCAGAAATATCAACTACAGTTAAACAAACGCCATTATGAGAAACACTTTGATCAATTTTTAACTCATTAATTAAGTTAGATTTAAAATAGAAATCTAGATTATTATCCTTTTCCTTGATATTAATAAGGTTAGCTGTATTTTCTATTATTCCTGTAAACACCTTTAGTAGTTGATTTCTTGCTGTTCAATTTTAGCAGGTATATTCCGAAAACTATACTGCTGATCTCTTAATTGAGGCTTAAACCCTGCCTCAATAATACATTTTTGGATACTTTCAGCTGTAAATCTATGCGGTGCACCAGCAGCAGAAACTACATTTTCTTCTAGCATAATAGATCCCATATCATTAGCTCCACCATGAAGGCAAATTTGCGCAGTGGAAGCACCAACAGTTAACCACGAAGCTTGAATATTAGTAATATTTGGAAGCATAATTCTACTCAAGGCTAGCATTCTAATATATTCATCAGCAGTAACATTATTATTAATTCCTTTCACTCTTTGGAGTAAAGTTCCATCATCCATAAAAGGCCAAGGAATAAAAGCTAAGAAGCCTTTTGATTTTTCAGGTTTTCTAGATTGAACTTCTCTTATCCTTACTAAATGTTCAAAACGCTCCTGTAAAGTCTCAACATGCCCAAACATCATTGTTGCTGAAGTTGTAATATTTAATTTATGAGCTTCATACATGATCTTTAACCATTCTTCACCAGTGCATTTTCCTTTAGAAATTAATCTTCGAACTCTATCACTTAATATTTCAGCTCCTGCTCCAGGCATACTATCCATGCCTGCGTCTTTTAACTCTGTCAGTGCGTACTCATGAGAAATATTATCAATCTTACATATATGTGCAACTTCAGGAGGTCCTAATGCGTGTAATTTAATGTAAGGATAAAGGCTCTTCAAATTTCTGAATAGCTTGGTGTAATAGGCTAGCCCTAAACCCGGATGATGACCTCCTTGTAATAAAAGCTGATCACCTCCAAATTTTATTGTTTCATCAATTTTTCTTTTGTAGGTATTAATATCTGTTATGTAAACATCTTTATGTTTCGGATGTCTAAAGAAATTACAAAATTTACAATTTGCATTACAGGCATTAGTAGTATTAACATTTCTATCAATCTGCCAAGTAACAATATTGCCTGCAACTAAGTCTTGTCTTAATTCATTTGCCGTCCACATTAACTCAGCGGTTGGAACATTCTCATATAGAAACATACCTTCTTCTATTGATAGAAATTCTTTTTTTAATGCTCGAGAGAGTAATAGTTTGCTATTCATAAAAAACCTTAATTTTACATTATCAAAATTACATAATTATATGAAGACTATTATAAAAAACAAAAACACAATTACAGAAAAAGATAATTTAATAATATTATTAAATAAAAAAAGTAAAATATCAAATTTATCTCTGAATAGTCATGAAATAAAATATGTCAAAAACCAGCAAAAAAACAATGCTGAAATTATTATTCTTAATCAGTATATAAGAAAAATCATATTTATTAATCCAAAAGATCAAGAAAATAAATACTTAAAGCTAGAAAACCTAAGATGCCTTGGAGATAAAATACTTAATGAAATAAATACTTTTGATTCAGTTACAATAAAAAATATTGAAAGCGATACTATCAGTACATATGCTTTTCTTGAAGGTATATCATTATCAAATTATACTTTCACTAATCATAAAAGTAAAAAAGAGAAGAGTAAAGATATAACTATTTATATCTGTAATAGTAATGATGATTTTAAAGAAATTGAGAAAATAACTAATGCTGTTAGATTTACAAAAGATTTAGTCAATACTCCTTTTTCACATTTAAAAGCAACTGATCTGGCAAATTTAGCACAAGAAGCAGGTAAAAAATCAGGATATACAACAACCATTTTTAATAAAAAGAAGATACAATCTCTAAAAATGGGAGGTATTCTGGCTGTTAATCAAGGAAGTATTGATGAGCCTACATTTTCTATATTAGAATGGAAGCCTAAAAATGCGAAAAACAAAAAACCAATCATTCTGGTTGGGAAAGGAATTGTGTATGATACTGGAGGTCTAAGTCTAAAAACCTCAAAGGGTATGGAAATAATGAAAGTTGATATGGCAGGAGCAGGAACGGTTATTGGAGCTATGCAGGCAATTGCAAGCAACAAATTACCTAAACATGTTATTGGTTTAATTCCTTCAACAGATAACAGACCTTCAGGAAATGCCTATGCTCCTGGAGATGTTGTTACTATGTTTAATAAATTAACAGTTGAAGTATTAAATACAGATGCTGAAGGTAGAATGATACTGGCAGATGCACTCAGCTATGCAGAAAAATATAAGCCAGAATTAGTTATTGACTTAGCTACTCTAACTGGCTCTGCTGCAAATACAATTGGACACTTTGGTATTGTTTCAATGCAAAAAAATGCTGAAAATCAACATCAAAAATTAAAAAAAGTAGGTAAAAAAACACATGAGCGTCTAGCAGAAATGCCATTCTGGAATGATTATGACGAACTTATAAAGTCTGATATAGCAGATATCAAAAATATTGGAGGGTCATTTGCGGGAGCTATAACAGCAGGAAAATTTCTCTCTAATTTTGTTAACTATCCATGGATTCATCTTGATATTGCAGGACCTGCATATGTTACAAATAAATATAGCTATAGAGGAAAAGGTGCTACGGGTATGGGAGTAAGGCTTCTTTATAACTATATTAAAGAATATTAAACGAGTGCTTCAAAAGAGCAAAATAAAATTAGGAATCTCAGTTGGAGATCTACATGGAATTGGATTACAAGTAATTCTCAAAACATTACAAGACAATAAAATTTTACAAAAATGTACTCCTATTATTTTTGCTCCATATAATATTTGTTGTGACTACACAAATATTGTAGAAGAAAAGCCAATTACTCTTAACAAAATAAATTCAATTCTAGACTTACATCCCAATAAGATAAATATATTAGAAAACAAGAAATATAATCATAAATTAGCAATTGGAATACCTTCTAAGCAATCTGGATTAATTGCTTTTGATTCGTTAAATGATTCTTGTAAAGCGCTAGAAAAAAAAGAAATTGATGTCTTGGTAACTGCACCAATAGATAAGTATCAAATTAGAAGATCTATTAATAACTTTATAGGTCATACTGAGTTTTTAGAAAGTAAGTTCTTAGGTAGTTCACTCATGATGATGATTAGTAGTATTATGAAGATTGCATTTGTTACAGGTCATATTCCATTATCGGAAGTTTCAACTAGTATAACGGAAGAAAATATTATTGAAAAAGCAAAAAGATTAAATAATTCACTAATTACTGATTTTAATATTTTAAAACCTAAAATTGCTATCCTTGGTCTTAATCCTCATTCAGGAGAAAATGGTATGCTTGGAAAAGAAGAAGATCATATTATTTTACCAGCAATTAATACAATAAATAAAAAATATAATATTCTAGCTAAAGGTCCTTTTCCTGCCGATAGCTTCTTTACGAATGATAATTTAAGTTTATATGATGGTATATTAGCAATGTACCATGATCAAGGATTAATTCCATTTAAGGCATTATCATTTTCAGACGGTGTTAATTTTACTGCAGGCCTAAATATAATAAGAACTTCTCCAGTTCATGGTGTAGCATATGATATTGGAGCAACAGGAAACGCCAATGAAAAGTCATTCAAATCAGCTGTTATTTCAGCATGTCAAATACTAAAAACAAGAGACTCATGAAATTTATCAGACTCATATATATGAAATCAAGTCTAACTTAATAAAGTTACTATAGTAAATAGTAATAAATTTATATATTTGCACCCCTTAAAATTTGGCTTAATGGATGACTATAAGATTAAAATAACTGGAATTAAAGATGGTAGTTTCAGTGATTCATTTATAATTAAGGATAAGTTCTTTGAAACATTTGCTCAATCTGAAATAATTAGCGCAGATATATCAGTTAATACTATGCTTTTAAAAGAAAATAACAAACTCTCATTAGGTCTTGAGATTAGCGGTGTAATTAAAAAAATTCCTTGTGATCTATGTACTGAAGAAATTACAGTACCATTATCATCAAGTTTAAATTTAATTATTAACGAAGGAAATCAAGATGAAAATATAGATGATGGCATAATCTATCTTGGGTCAAACGAAAAAGAGATTTGTATAAAAAAATATCTCTTTGAAATGATAGTGCTAGCGATGCCAAACAAGCGTAGACACAAACTTAATTCTATAGAAAAAGGTGAATGTAACAAAGAAATGGTAATTTTGATAAATAAATATACTAAAAGAACTAAAAAATTGTCTGACCCAAGATGGGAGGCACTTAAAGAAATAAAACTAAAATAGCATAACCAAATGGCACATCCTAAACGAAAAATATCTAAAACTAGAAGAGATAAAAGACGTACTCATTATAAAGCTTCTTCAACTACAATGTATAATTGTTCCAACTGTGGAAATGCAGTTGCGTATCATAGAGTATGTGAGGAATGCGGCACTTATAGAGGCAAGCAGGCTATAGAAAAACAAGTTTCCGCATAGATACTTACTTAAATATTATTAATTTTAGCCAACAAAACACATAACTCATAAGATGAGAATTGGCGTAGATATTATGGGAGGAGATTACGCTCCTGAAAAAACTATTAAGGGAGCTATTCTTGCAGGAAATGAGCTTCCTAAAGATACCAAACTTATTTTTTTTGGAAAACAAAAAAAAATAGAACTAATCCTTAGTAAACAAGAGACAACTAATCTTAATTTTGAAATAGTTAATTGTGATGAGATTATCTCAATGGGGGAACATGCAATCAAAGCGTTTAAAAAAAAACCAAATTCAAGTATAGCAAAGGGGTTTGAATATCTTTCACATGATAAAATTGATGGCTTTGCTAGTGCTGGAAATACAGGCGCCATGTTTATTGGTGGTTATTATTCTGTTAAAGCAATTGGAGGTGTACTTCGACCGTGTATTTGCTCTGTATTACCTAAAGTTAATGGAGGTGTAACAGTACTATTAGACGTAGGAGCAAATGCTGATTGTAAAGCAGATGTTCTTTATCAATTTGGTCTTATAGGATCATTATATGCACAACATGTGTGTAAAATAGAAAAACCTAATGTTAGCTTACTAAACCTTGGAGAGGAAAAAAGTAAAGGTAATATGTTGACACAAGCCGCCTATGAAATGATGTTTGAAACACCAGATTATAATTTTATTGGAAATATTGAAAGTAGAGATATATTTGATTCAAAAACTGATGTTATTGTATGCGATGGATTTACTGGTAATATCGTACTAAAACAAGCTGAAGCAATATACCAACTTGTTAAAAAAAGAAATATTGAAGATGAGTATTTTAACAAATTTAATTACGAAATTTACGGAGGAACTCCAATTCTAGGCCTAAATAAAACGGTAATTATAGGGCATGGTATTTCTAATGAAATTGCAATAAAAAATATGATCATTCATACAAAAGATGTAGTTGATGCGAATCTGAGTGAGAAAATTAAAAAAAATATAACTTAAATGAAAAAAATCAATGCTGCAATAACTGGCATCCACGCTTATGTTCCTGAATACATACTGACTAATAAAGAGTTAGAGAAACTTGTCGACACTAATGATGAATGGATTGTTTCTCGTACTGGAATAAAAGAACGACGAATTCTAAAAGGAGAAAATAAAGGATCTTCAGATTTAGGAGCTGAAGCAATAAAATTACTTTTAAAAAAAACTAATACACCAGTTGAAGAAATAGATTTAATAATTTGTGCTACAGCTACTCCAGATATGATGTTTCCATCTACGGCTTGTATAATTTCAGATAAGATTGGCGCAAAGAATATCTGTGCTTTTGATATTATGGCGGCTTGTTCTGGATTTTTATATGCATTGACAACTGCCTCAAAATTTATTGAGAGTGGTACTTATAAAAAAGTTATAGTAGTAGGTGCTGATAAAATGTCTTCTATAGTTGATTATACTCAAAGAACTACTTGTATCTTATTTGGAGATGGTGCAGGCGCAGTACTTCTTGAGCCTAATTCTGAAGGTTTAGGGATTCAAGATACTATTCTTAAAAGTGATGGAAGTGGAAGAGAATTTCTAAAATTAAAATCTGGAGGATCTTTAAGTCCTGCATCTCATGAAACAATAGATGCAAGAGAGCATTATATTTATCAAGATGGACAACCAGTCTTTAAGGCAGCTGTAAAGAACATGGCTGATGTCTCGGAAGAGATCATGAGTAGAAATAATCTGAATGCTGATGATATATCTTGGTTAGTTCCTCATCAAGCTAATAAAAGAATCATTGATGCTACATCAAGAAGAATGGGTGTTGGAGATGAAAAAGTAATGCTTAATATAGAAAGATATGGTAATACAACATCAGCAACTATCCCATTATGCCTTTGGGAATGGGAGGATAGACTAAATAAAGGTGATAATCTAATACTAGCTGCATTTGGTGGAGGATTTACATGGGGATCAATTTACCTAAAATGGGCCTACGATTCAAAGAAATAATTACATTTGTAGTATCAAACAATATATATCATGAATCTAAATGACATTCAAGAACTAATAAAGTTTGTTGCCAAATCAGGTGCTACTGAAGTTGATTTAGAAATAGATAATATAAAAATCTCTATTAAATCACCTGCAAAAAAAAGAAGAGGTGCGCAAGATGAGGTTCCAATGATCATACATAAAGATCTTACTCAGGAATCTGTAGCGGTAATTCCAAATTCTCAAGCTGTGGCTGAATCTCCTGAATTAGATAAAAATAAGACCCAAGAAGAAGAAACAGACCATCTAATCACTATAAAATCATCTATGATAGGTACTTTTTATAGAGGGTCATCTCCAGAAATTCCTCCTTTTGTAAGTGTTGGAGATGAAATTAATATTGGAGATACGATCTGTATCATTGAAGCTATGAAGCTTTTTAATGAAATTGAAAGTGAAGTTTCTGGTAAAATAGTAAAAATTCTAATAGATGACTCAACACCTATTGAATTTGATCAACCTTTATTTTTAGTTGACCCATCATAATATTTTTTTAAAACTTCTAAACTATGTTTAATAAAATTCTTATTGCTAATAGAGGGGAAATTGCCTTACGTATTATTCGAACATGTAAAGAGATGAATATTAAAACTGTTGCAGTTTATTCTACAGCTGATAAAGAAAGTTTACATGTGCGGTTTGCAGATGAAGCAGTATGTATTGGGCCTGCAGCAAGTAGTGAATCTTATCTTAAGATTCCAAATATAATTGCCGCGGCTGAAATAACAAATTCTGATGCTATCCATCCTGGATATGGTTTTTTAGCAGAAAATGCTAACTTTTCAAAAATATGTTCTGAAAATGACATTAAATTTATTGGAGCATCTCCAAAAATGATTAATGGAATGGGAGATAAAGCATCAGCTAAAGAAACAATGAAGCAAGCTGGAGTACCAACAATTCCAGGTTCTAATGGTATAGTAAAAGATTTTGATGAATGTAAAAAATCTGCAAATAAAATTGGATACCCAGTCATGCTTAAAGCTACAGCAGGAGGAGGAGGAAAAGGAATGAGATTAGTTTGGAAAGAAGAAAATTTAAAAGATTTGTGGGATAGTGCACGCAAAGAATCAAAAGCAGCCTTTGGTAATGATAGTATGTATATGGAAAAGTTTATTGAAGATCCTAGACATATTGAGATACAAATTATTGGAGATAAATCTGGTAAGGCTTGTCATCTTTCTGAAAGAGACTGCTCAATTCAAAGAAGACATCAAAAACTAGCAGAAGAAACACCCTCACCATTTATGACCCCAAAACTTAGAGAAAAAATGGGAGAGGCAGCTATAAAAGCAGCTGAAGCTGTAAAATACGAAGGTGTTGGTACAGTTGAGTTCCTAGTAGATAAATACAAAAAAATTTTCTTCATGGAGATGAATACAAGAATACAAGTTGAACATCCAATTACTGAAGAAGTAGTTGATTTTGATCTTATTAAAGAACAAATCAAAGTTGCCGCAGGCATTAAAATAAGTGGGCAAAACTATCTTCCACAATTACATGCTATTGAGTGTAGAATAAATGCAGAAGATCCTTATAAGGACTTTAGACCATGCCCTGGATTGATTACTAACTTTCATGCTCCAGGAGGGCATGGAATTAGAATAGATACGCACGTATACTCAAATTACATGATCCCTCCATTTTATGACTCAATGATAGCAAAAGTTATTACTGTAGCGCAAACCAGAGAGGAGGCTATTTCAAAAATGAAAAGAGCACTAGATGAATTTGTTATTGAAGGAATCAAAACTACAATACCTTTTCATCAAAAATTAATGAAAAATAAAGCCTTTAAAGAAGGTAAATACACCACAAAGTTTATGGATGACTTTAAAATGTAATATTTCTAATGCTAACAAATATTATAGAATGCTGTGCAAATTCAGTAAAATCAGCTCTAATTGGAATAAAAGCAGGTGCTAATAGAGTTGAATTATGTGCTAATCTTAAAACAGGAGGCACAACACCTAAGCATAAAGATATTCAAAAGTTAAGACACTTAACAAATATCAAAATACATGTTTTAATACTTCCTAAAGCCAATAATTTCACATATAGTGAAGAAGAATTTCAAAAAATAATTAAAGATATAGAGTTTTGTAAAAAAATTGGTTGTGACGGTGTAGTGGTTGGAGCATTAAAGAAAGATCAATCAATTAATATAGTTCAAACAAAAAAAATGGTTAAAACTGCAAGACCTATGAAAGTGACATTTCATAGAGCATTTGATGTTGCATGCGACTTAGAAAATAGTCTTGAAAATATCATTGCTTGTAAATGCGACTATCTTCTTACTTCAGGACAAAAAGAAACAGTTGAGCAAGGTCTGAAAAACTTAAAACAATTAAGCAAATTATCAAATAATAGAATAAATATACTTGCAGGAGGAGGGGTAAATAGTAAAAATATAAAAACTCTATACAATATTGGTATTAGAGAATTTCACTTATCAGGAAATAAAAAAAACAAAACTGGAATAATAGAAACAAATTATAACAATATTCATAATACAGTAAATCAACTTATAACACTTGAAAATTAGAATCTCTATAATATTAATCACTCTTTTTTTTGGATGTAGCACTCCACAAAATGAAATAGTAGAAATTAAAAAATGGGATTTTGAATACGATGGAGACTGGCTAAAAGCAGATGTTCCTGGAAATAATTTTTCAGATCTTCTTGATCAGAATGTCATCCCTGATCCTTTTTATGGAACTAACGAAGATTCCGTGCAATGGGTTTCAGAAAGAGAGTGGGTTTATAGAAGTAATTTTAAATTAAGTCAAGACTTTCTTTTAAAAGATAAACATGAAATCATCTTTCATGGACTAGATACGTACGCGAGCGTATACTTAAACGATTCCTTAATTCTAAATGCTAATAATATGTTCAGAAGATGGAGTGTTCCTTTAAAAGGCGTATTAAAAGAGACGAACATTCTAGTGGTAAAATTTCAACCAACATCATTTCATGAAAATAAAAAAGAAAAAAATTTAGGATATAAATTGCCCGGAGGAAAGAAGGTGCATACACGAAAAGCAGGTTTTCATTATGGTTGGGATTGGGGACCTAAAATTAGTGTCTCTGGGATTTGGAAGCCAATTGAACTTAAAGGTTATAATAGAAGTTATATAAAAGACATATATATTGAGCAGAAAGAAATTTTTGATTCTTTAGCTAAATTAAAGGTTAATCTAGAACTAGATATTATCCATTCTGGCAGGTATATATTAAAAATAAATGATCAAGAATATAAATTAAACCTAAATTCAGGAGAACAAAAACTAGCATTTGATTATAATATATTAGATCCTATTTTATGGTGGCCCAATGGATATGGCAAACAATTTTTATATAAGATAGAAACCAAACTGATTAAAGATAAAGATATTATTAGTAAAAAAACTAAGAAAATTGGCATAAGAAAAACAGAGCTTATTACATCTAAAGATTCGTTAGGAAATGAATTCTATTTCAAAATAAATAATCAAGCTATATTTATGAAAGGAGCAAATTATATTCCACAGGATAATCTTCAAAATCGAGTTTCCAAAGAAAAATACATAGATCTATTAACTCAAGTAACTAAAGCTAATATGAATATGATAAGAGTTTGGGGAGGAGGAATATATGAAGAAGACATATTTTATAATACCTGTGATTCTCTAGGTATTTTAGTTTGGCAGGATTTTATGTTTGCTTGTGCAATGTACCCAAGTGATAGTTTGTTTTTAGAAAATATTAGAGAAGAAGCTATAGATAATGTTAAAAGACTAAGAAATCATTCGTCAATTATTTTATGGTGCGGAAATAATGAAATTGCAGAAGCATGGAAGAATTGGGGGTGGCAAAATTCATTTAATGAATATGAGATTGCCAAAATAGAGCAAGGGTATAAAGATATTTTTTCTAATATATTAACTGAAGTTGTAAACCAATATACAGATCTACCATATTGGGAAAGCTCCCCAAAATTAGGAAGAGGAGACAATAACCATCATCTTGAAGGTGACGTTCATTACTGGGGAGTTTGGCATGATTCACAACCATTCTCAACATTTGAAAAAAATGTTCCAAGATTTATGAGTGAATTTGGATTTCAATCATTTCCAGAACTTTCAACTATTAAAAAATTCAGCGCAAAGAAAGATTGGAAACTAAATTCAGATGTAATGACATCACATCAAAAACATCCTAGAGGAAACACATTAATCCAAGAATATATGAATAGAGAATATAATCAACCTTTAGATTTTGAAAAATTTATCTATGCAAGTCAAATATTACAAGGGGAAGGGATGAGAATTGGTTTAGAAGCACACAGAAGAAGTCAGCCTTATTGCATGGGAACATTATACTGGCAGCTTAATGATTGCTGGCCAGTAGCATCCTGGTCAAGTATTGATTATTATGGAAATTGGAAGGCATTACATTATGTTGCAAAAGATGTCTTTTCACCAATTGCTCTTTCAATAACCAAGAATAAAGACAATAATTACAGTCTTTGGATTATGTCAGATAATCAACAATCAATAACAGATACTTTAATTATAAATAGTTATAATATAGATGGAGAAGAAGTAAATAAAAAATCGAAACATAAAATAACTTTAGATAATTTTGGCAGTCAGTTAATAACAGATAGTTATATAAATAATGATAGTAATGAATTTATAATTGCAGAATTAAAGAATCAAACTATCAAATCAAAAACAATGTTTACAACAAAAGTTAAAAATATTATATTTAAAAATCCTGAATTTAAAGTTACCTGGGGAAGAGAAGTAATAAAAATTAAAACTATGAAGGCAGCTTTTCAAGTTTATTTAAAATTAGATGGAATTAAATTTGAAACAAATTTTATAACAATGCTTCCTGGTAAAGAATATTCTATAAAATATAATGGAACAGCAAAAAACAAAGAAAATTTATTAATTTGGTCTCTTTATGATTTAAACAAATAAATATGTCAAATAGACGAGATTTTATCAAGAAAACATCTATTGGAGCCTTGGGGACAATTGTAAGCTCAAGTGCTTCATCAACTAATTTTAATAAAGAAAATAAAAACTCAATGAGTAGTACACCAATTGTAATTTCAACCTGGAAACATGGATTTGCTGCAAATGAAAAAGCTTATAAATTAATAAAAAAAGGCTCCAACTCTATAGATGCAGTCGAAGCAGGTGTAATGATTACTGAAGCAGACCCGAAATGCACAAGTGTGGGTTTAGGAGGGTGGCCAGATCGAGATGGTAATGTTACATTAGATGCATGTATTATGGATCATACAGGTAATTGCGGGTCTGTAAGCTTTCTTCAAAATATCAAACATCCAATATCTGTTGCAAGACAGGTAATGGACAATACTCCTCATGTTATGCTATCTGGTGAAGGAGCGTTGCAATTCGCGCTTAAAAATGGTTTTCACAAAGAAGATTTATTAACTGAGAAAGCTAGATTAAAATGGCAAGAGTGGTTAAAAGATTCAAAATATAAACCAATTATAAATGTTGAGAACCATGACACAATAGGTCTACTTGCTATTGATCAAAAGGGTAATATATCAGGAGCTTGTACAACATCTGGGCTCGCATGGAAGATGCATGGACGAGTTGGTGATTCTCCTATTATTGGAGCAGGAATGTTTGTTGATAATGAAATTGGGGGATGTTGTGCAACAGGAGTTGGAGAAGCAGTAATGAAAACTCTTGGTTCTTTTTTAATTGTTGAACTGATGAGACAAGGAGCTAGTCCACAAGAGGCGTGTGAAGAGGGTATAGCTCGAATTGTAAAAAATCAAAATTATAATGATATGCAAATTGGGTATTTAGCAATTAATAAAAAAGGGGATCACGGAGCGTATGCTGTTCATACTGGTTTTGATTATGCACTATATCAAAATGGTGTTAATAAAATGATTGATGCTGTGTCTTTTGTTAAATGATAAAATTTCTAACTATACTAATTTTTCTTATTAGTTCATGTCACCAAAATATACAGCATATCAATAACGCTACAATAATCCCAAAACCTCAAAAAACTATAGTAAAGAATGGTGTTTTTAATCTTGGTAGCCATACTAATTTAAAATTTGATAGTTGTTTCTATGATGAGGCAGGTTTTTTAAAGAGTATTCTTCAAATGGATTTAAATGGAGAAAAAAATTCAATTATATTAAAACACAATGAAACTATTAGAAAAGAAGAGTATTATCTAAAAATATGTGAAGAGAATATTATTATTGAAGCATCTTCTTCAATAGGACAAATACACGGAATACAAAGTTTGAGACAGTTAATACCAATTAATTATAAAAGAAATACATTAAATACTCCTATAGCATGCGTTGAAATTCATGATTATCCAAGATTTAAATGGAGAGGTATGCTTTTAGATTGTTGTAGACATTTTATAGATAAAGAATTTATAAAAAAATATATTGACCTACTATCATATCATAAAATGAATGTCTTACACTTACATTTAACAGAAGATCAAGGCTGGAGAATAGCTATAGATAAATACCCTGAATTAACTAATACTGGTGCATGGAGAAAAGAAAAAGACGGAAAAATACATGGAGGATTCTACTCAAAAACCGATATTAAAGAGATAGTGGAATATGCCAAGATTAGAAATGTAGAAATTATTCCCGAAATAGAACTTCCTGGGCATTGCGTTGCAGCTATTGCATCATACCCGTATCTTTCTTGTACTGGAGATACAATAGAAGTAGAAAATGACTGGGGTGTTTTTAAAGATATTTATTGCGCTGGGAATGATAGTGTTTATACTTTCCTTGAAGATGTGTTTACGGAAATAATTGATCTTTTTCCATCAGAATATATTCATATCGGTGGAGATGAAGCTCCCAAGTATAGATGGAAAGAATGTAAAAAATGTCAAAGAAAAATAGATCAAGAACAACTTAAAGATGAACATGAACTACAATCTTATTTTATAAAAAGAATAGAAAAATTCTTGAATAGTAAAGGTAAAAAGCTAATAGGTTGGGATGAAATTATTGAAGGTGGGATTGCTCCTTCTGCTACAATACAATCTTGGAGAGGAAATAATGGAGCTATTTTAGCTGCTAGAAATAAGCATGACGCTATAATGTCTCCAACCTCACACTGTTATTTTGATTATGACCTTGATGCAATCAATCTAGAAAAAGTATATTCATTTGAACCAATCCCCAAAGAATTAAACATTAATGATAGTAAATATATAATTGGTGGCGAATGTAATATGTGGACAGAACATGCTCCTCAAGAAAAAATTGATTCAAAAGTTTTCCCAAGAATACTTGCTATGAGTGAAGTCCTATGGAGTTCAAAAGAAAAAGATTATCAAAGTTTTTATCAAAGAGTACAAAACCATTATCCTAAATTAGATAAGTTAAATGTAAACTATGGTTATGAAAAAACACCTATAAAGTATAATATTAAACTTAGAAAAAATGAGTTTATTATAAGTATAGAGAAAGGTAAAAATAATATGGAATTAGAATATAAAATAAATAATCAATCATGGATTAAATACACGAGTCCTTTTAATTTAAAAGAAAGTGCCATTATCATAACACAAGAAACTAACACAAAAAGGAAAAATCCTGCATCAAAAGAAATAGAACTTAATTACCACAAAGGTTTAGGTAAAAAAGTGTCGTACCATATACAATACGATAATAGTTATATAGGGACAGGTAAAAATACTTTAAGCAATGGAATAGTTGGAAGTAGCAAAAATTTTAGAGATGGGCAGTGGCAAGGATTCTTTGGTAAGGATATTGAGGTTACTATTGACTTGGAAGAAATTAAGAATTTCTCTGAAATTAAAACTTCATTCTTTCAATATCATCTATCATGGATTATTATACCAAAATCTGTTGAGTATTTAATATCAACTGATGGGAAAAACTTTAACTCAATTTTTAAATCAGAAAATGAAGTTTCTCCAATGCACATTGGGAAATTTAAAGAATCCTTTTTATGTAATAAAAAACTAACTGCCAGATATGTTAAAATGATTGCCACTAATTATGGAAAACTTCCAAAAGAGCACCCGGCAGCAGGTTCTAAAAGCTGGTTATTTATAGATGAATTTATTATAAAATGAAAAAAGCTTTAATAATAACTCTATTATCTATTCTACTAATTTCATGTGGAAAGAATAATTCAAACTTAGCAGAATATGTTAATCCTTTTATTGGAACAGGAGGGCATGGTCATACTTATCCAGGAGTTTCGGTTCCTTTTGGTATGATCCAGCTAAGCCCTGACTCGAGACTTGAAGGATGGGATGGCTGTGGAGGTTATCATTATTCTGATTCAATTATTTATGGTTTCTCACACACTCATTTAAGTGGAACAGGAATTTCTGATTATGGTGATGTCTTATTAATGCCAACAACAGGAAAAATAGAATTAGGAAATGGTGTAGAGGCATCAAAATATTCAATACTATCTATTAATGAGTTAGGTTATGCTTCTAAATTTTCTCATAATAATGAAAAAGCACATGCTGGATATTATTCAGTTTTTTTGGAAGATTACAATATCAATGTTGAGTTAACTTCAGGTTTAAGAGTTGGGGTTCATAAATATGAATTTGATTTAAAAGATTCAGCAAATGTTATTTTAGATTTAAAACATAGGGATAAATTACTTAAGCATGAAATTAATATAGTTGACAGTGTTACAATAGAGGGGTATCGATATTCAACGGAATGGGCACGTGAACAGAGAATCCATTTTATAATAAAATTCTCTTCTCCATTTGTAAATCAGGTTTTCAATAATGATCACAATGTAGTTGGCTTAAGTTTTGGGATACTTTCTAAACCCCTAATGACGAAAGTAGCAATATCAGCAGTAGATATAGATGGGGCAAAAGAAAATATAAATGAGGTGCAAAATTGGGATTTTAAAGCAACAAGAAAACTTGCTGAAAATTCTTGGCATAATGAACTAAATAAAATTCAAATTAAAAGCTCATCAGAAATCAAAAAAGAAATCTTTTATACAGCTTTATATCATTCTTCATTAAATCCAAATACATATAATGATATTAATGGGAATTATATCGGAATGGATATGGAAAAACACAATACAAAAGATAAGCATTATACGATTTTCTCTCTCTGGGATACTTTTAGAGCATCTCATCCGCTATTTACAATTATAAATACTAATAGAACAAATGAATTTATTAGGACACTATTAAGGCAATATCAAGACGGAGGGAAATTACCGATTTGGGAATTAGCAGCCAACTATACTGATTGTATGATTGGCTATCATGCAATACCAGTAATTGTTGATGCTTATGTAAAAGGTATAAGAGATTGGGATGCTAATCTTGCTCTTGAAGCAATGGTAAAATCAGCAGATAGTGAAAGGTTTGGTTTAAAAGCATACAAAGAAAATGGATTTATAAGAACTAGTGATGAACCTGAATCAGTTTCAAAAACTCTTGAATATGCATATGATGATTGGTGTATTGCAATCATGGCAGATTCTCTTGGCGAAGAAAAAATTGCTGAAAGGTTTTATAAAAGAGCTCAAAATTACAAGAACCTATACGACCCCGAAACAGGTTTTTTTAGAGGAAAAAATGCATACTGCTGGTTTGGGCCTTTTAAAGCAGAAGAAGTAAACTTTAACTATACTGAAGCAAATGCATGGCAATATTCTTTATTTACACCTCAAGACATTTCAGGACATATTGATTTAAAGGGAGGGAATATAAAATATGAAAATCACTTAGATAGCATGTTTCTTTCTTCTTCACAAACAAGTGGAAGACACCAGCCTGACGTGACTGGTTTAATTGGTCAATATGCTCATGGAAATGAACCAAGCCATCATATGGCATACCTATATAATTATGTGGGTAAAGCAAGTAAAACACAGAAATACGTTTCTAAAATTTTACAAGAACAATATTCAGAAAATCCTGATGGACTATCTGGAAATGAAGATTGTGGGCAAATGTCATCTTGGTATGTGCTCAGCAGCTTAGGTTTTTATTCAGTAACTCCAGGACTTGATTATTATGCTATTGGGAGTCCAATTTTTGAAGAAGCAAAAATAAATCTAGAAAACAATAAAGCTTTTGTTATTAAAGCAAAAAATGTATCAGATAAAAATATCTATATTCAATCTGCTGAATTAAATGGTGAAAATTATAACAAAAGTTTCTTAAAGCATAAAGATATTATTAATGGTGGAGAAATAATTTTTAATATGGGGGAAACGCCAAGTAATTGGGGAAATAAAGAAATTCCTGTCTCAAAAATTTCTAAACATACTATTACTTCCGTTCCTTATTTTATAGCCTTAAGTCAAACATTTTCAAAAAATCAGGAAATTAAACTTGGATCTGTAGATAATGCAGAAATTTATTATTCTATAAATAATAGCAAATATAAATTATACAAAAATCCAATAAATATTAATAAACAGACAAAAATTTTAAGCTACGCAATCAAAAATAACGTAAAAAGTAAAATTGTTTCAAGTGAATATTTTCCAAGAGATGATAGTAAAAAAATTACGATCAACAGTGAATATGCAAACCAATATGCAGCGGCTGGTAAAAAAACATTAATTGATCAGCTTAGGGGAGGGAATAATTATAGGACAGGCAACTGGCAAGGCTATCGAGAAGATTTAAATGTTATAGTAGATATAAGTAAAGTGAAAACAATTAATTCAATATCTTTGGGCTGTCATCAAGACATCAGATCATGGATATTTTATCCAAAGCAGGTAGATTACTGGACTTCTATTGATGGAGAAAAATATATCTATCAAGGTAAGGTTTTAGCAAATTATCCTGATAACATTGAGGGTAGCTTACAAAAAGACTTTAAATTAAATGTCAAAAATTTAAAAGCAAGATATATAAAAATCAAAGCACAAAATTATGGAATCTGTCCAGAATGGCATCTAGGGTCAGGAGGTAAAACATGGATTTTTGTGGATGAAATAATAATAAAATAATTTTAAAATGAGTGAAAATAAAAACTATCAACAAGCATTATCAACATTAGTAACAGTATTCTTTTTTTGGGGATTTATCGCAGCAAGTAATGGAGTTTTTATTCCATTTTGTAAAACCTACTTTCAAATTGACCAATTTCAATCACAATTAGTTGATTTTGCTTTCTACGGAGCGTATTATTTTGGTGCACTTATGCTATTTATTCTGTCATCTTCATCAAATAAAGAAATAATAAATAAATGGGGATATAAAAATAGTATTATATATGGATTGCTAATTAGTACCTTGGGCGCTTTTATAATGTATCCTTCAATTATGGGTGCTGAATTTGGTGAATCTAGCATATTTTATTATGTGCTAATAGCATTGTTTATTGTAGGCTTAGGATTTTCTTTACAACAAACCGCAGCAAATCCATTTGCGATATCTCTTGGAGATTCAGAGAAAGGATCTCATAGACTTAATCTAGCTGGAGGAATAAACTCATTAGGTACAGCAATAGGACCACTTGTTGTTTCATTGATTTTATTTGGCTCAACGCCAACTACAGAAAACGAATTAAATTGTCTGATTCTAAATAATACAATTACTTTAAATAAAATCCAACTTTTGTATTTGGCTGTAGGAGGTTTATTTTTATTAGCTGCTGCATTATTTTATTTTTCAAAAAAACTACCAGAAGGCAAATCAGAATCAAAATTTGAACCCTCATCTAAGGCAATGAAAACACTAGTAGTGATGACCGTATTGATTTCTACTTTCTTTATCTTAGTTTTTTTGAGTTATACAAGTGAAGATCAGAAGGAAATTGATCAACTAACTGAAATAAAAGAAAAATATATAGAGCAAAAGGGGATTGTATATTACAATCTGTTTTTTAATGATTCAATAAACAAGGATCTTAATAATTCCACATGTAATTTAACAAAGGAAAATAAAGATCTTTTTACGGAGTTCTCTGATACTATTGCTCAACTAATAGAAGCCAAGAAAGATCTAACACGTGATCTAAAAATAACCAAAGGAGATGGAGTATGGTCAGATGAGTTAGATAATCTTAATCAGGAAAATAAAGATATTATTACGGAATTCTCTGAAGCCATTGCTCAACTAAGAAAAGCCAAGAAAGATTCAACACGTGATCTAAAAATAACCAAAGGAGATGAAGTATGGTCAGATGAGTTAGATGATCTTAATGCTGAAGTTATAACCACTAAAAAATCAATTAATGAAATAAAAGAACCTTTAGAGAAAACAAGATTATTATATTTATTATTGGCTCTCATATCTATTTTTGGTTGTTTGTTCTACGCCTATAAAAGATCAGAAAAAAACAAAAAAGACTGGGGGGCTATGCAGTATCCACAACTATTACTAGGCATGTTAGCAATCTTTACATACGTTGGTGTTGAAGTTACGATACAGAGTAACCTGGGAGAATTATTAAAGACCTCTTTATTTGGATCACTCAATGATTCTCAAATCGCTCCATATATATCAATGTATTGGGGAGGGTTAATGATTGGAAGATGGACAGGAGCAATTACAGTCTTTAATCCTTCAAACACTTTAAAAAAATGGCTATATATAATCGTACCATATATTGCTTTTGCTGTGATTTTATCATTAAATGCAATATCCGGATTTGAAATAAAGCATCTTTTTGCTTTTGGATTTTGTGTCGCTATACAAATTTCAGGATTTTTTATAGGTAAAGATAAACCTGCACTAACTTTGAAAATATTTGGATTATTTGGGGTAATTGCAATGTTAGTTGGCTTATTCACAACTGGTAATATTGCAATTTTCGCATTCCTTAGTGGTGGTTTATTTTGCTCCATTATGTGGCCTTCTATCTTTGCATTAAGCATTAAAGGATTAGGTAAATTTACATCACAAGGATCAGCATTCTTAGTAATGATGATTTTAGGAGGAGCAATTATTCCTCCTATACAGGGGAAATTAGCAGATATAATAGGAATACATGAATCTTACTGGGTAACTGTTTTTTGCTTCATCTATCTAATCTATTTTGCTAAAAAAGTAGAGGAGATCTTTAAAAAAAGTTAAAGTTTATTTTACAAAAACTGTTTTAACTATAGTGCCTAATTCTGAATTTATCTTAAGAAAATAAATTTTATTTCCTTCTAAATAAAAGCTTCGTTCTTTTATAATCTTAATTAATTTTCCATCTTCTTGATATATATTTATGCTATATATCCTTAAATCAGATTGTATATTAACTTGTCCAAAAGAAGGGTTGGGGAAAACATTAACATCAATTTCTATAAAATCATTTATAACTGAAGTTGAACTTAATTCATTAAATCTTTTGGTAAACTCTTGAAGATAAATATTAGCTGTAATGTGATCATGAATAATTAAAGTGTTCTCATCAGAATTATTTTCTGCATTATTACTCCAATTATGAGAGCCCGTTAATAGTATTGGATCAGAGGCTAATATATCAGCATCTGCAATTGCATATTTATGATGTATAGTGTGTGGTATTCCTGTATGAGATTTAATATTTACTCCTGCACTATTTAGGCTTGGAAATTCACTTCCAGTTGTATTCTCAGACTCAACAATTCCCCTCACATTAGTGCCAAAATTATTATGTATATCAATAATAGCATCACCTAAATCGTCTCGAGTAAAATCTAACAGTGCGAATTCTAAAGAATAGTCAACAGAATTAATTACTTCTAATATATGACTAGTAGTTTGATCAGATGGCGAAAAATAAAGTTCAATATGCTTACCATTAACCATAAAGTTATGTGGTGTGTTATCTTGTTTATTTGATCCAAAAATACCTGACCACATCTCTTCAAACTCCAGTGTATATGCAAGAGCTAGTGCCTGATCTTGAATGAAAATTAAATTATTATAATCATTAAAAAGATTACTAGGATTTGTCCAATTAGTTGAGCCACCCATTATCCAAGAATTATTCACAGAATTTGCATCAATTACTAAAAACTTATTATGCATAATACCTGCTACTGGAACTGGAGTTCTAAAAACAATTGGAATATTGGGGTCTAAATTATTTAACATGGAATTTACCACATCATCATCTGCAATATACCTAACCTGTACTCCGCGATTATAAGCATCATTAATTGCCGTCCCAATTGTTGCATCAGAAGCATTATACACACAAATATCTAAAGTATTTTGTGCTAAATCTATATATGCCTTAATAGTATCATTAAAATATGTCGTAATATTTTGTGCATTTACTCCTGTAGAAACAGAATTATCTACACTATGATTAAAATAAGGTCTGATCTCACCGGTAGAGTTTGAGGCAGTAGAATAAATACCAGTATTTGAGAAAGCAGTATCATTTCCATTCACAGAATAACACTGAGCATAATAAAATGTAGCAGGCTGTAAACCGTTAATACTAATAGAATGATTATTTGTATTACCTAAAGTACTAGCTGTTAGACCAAAGGATGGTGTTAATCCATAATTACATTCTGATGTCGCAGAATCAGATGTTGTCCAGCTTAAGTCAAAGCTATTATTAGTAATATTAGATTGTGTTACTGCTGAGGTTATAATAAGATTGCCTGATTGAATAATATCTGCAGAATCTCTTGGAAGAATTTGGTAACCATCAACTGCTGGTATAAGAAAAGTATACTGAGAACAAATACCTATTAAAGTCACTGGACCTGAAGGAATTAATGAATTTGCTAATGGATGACCTGTTCTTATATATATTTTTCCTGACAAACTATTTGATGTAAAATCATGCGTTCCAACAGTAAAAGATGAACCCCCAGAATTAAAAATTACATTATCAACTTGCACTAGTTCTGATTCTGTAGCCTCGCCTATTTGTAACGGTGTAACAATTTGAGGAGATGGCATTATATTTCCTGAAGAATGCACAAAAGCTACTGCATTTGGATTCAATTCTAATAGACCGTTGTAATCTACTAATGTTCCTGAAACAGTAATACTATCACCTCTCAAACAGCTGCTAATATAATTATTGGTTGTCATGTCGTATAAGGCTAATCCAGCTGAACTATCCTCAATATATCTAATTGGTCCCAACTCATCTCCATTAGTAACAATACCTGAGATTGTTACATTAGCTCCTACCCCTTGAGATCTTGCGGTAAATATATCTTGTGCGTAATTTGTTTTAAACAGAATCACAAATAATAACAGTATCTTAATCTTCTTCATTTTATTTATTTATTTATTTATTAAAAATTTATAGTTGCAGATAAGTTAAGCCTCCTCCCTAATCCAAAGAAAACTCCTGCTGATTTTGCGTCAAAATCCTGATAGTTTGCATTATATGGATCGTTATTTTGAGCATCAGATATATAAGTTTCATCTAAAACATTCAGAATACTTAATCTTAAGTTTAATCTATTATCTGGTGATAATTTAATCTTGTACCCACAATGCAAATCAAATATAGCGTAAGATGGAATTTTCCATGATTCTAATTGGGCATTATTTCCATTTAAAGATAAAGGATCAAAATCGGAATAATAATTATCAAAGTGTGTAGCTCGAACTTTTAAATATGAATTAAATGTAGGTTCATACCTTATACTTAAGCCAAGTTGTGTTTGAGCAGCGTCACCAACGTGTACACCTTTAGCGTCAAATGAAGATATTATCTCATTGTTAAAGTCATCAACAATTGGATTATTATTATCATCAAGAAAACGAACAGTATCTGCTGAATTCCATCTCCAATCTCCTAAAGAAATCAACCCTTCTAAGCTTAGATTATGTTGAATTTTATATATAAAGTCAAATTCAAATCCTTTATGTAAAGCATCCATTCCATTAATATTTGCTTTATACAAAACATCATCGATAAGTACACTTACGCCCCCGTTTGATGGTTTGTTTTGCCATGATGTATAATAGGTATTGACATTTACTGAAAAAAGAGAAGATCTATAAGAATATCCTGCTTCAGCAGCTATTACCTTTTCATTTTTAATATCTCTAAAAAGTTGATTACTATAATCATATACGTTATTAAATCTTGGTGACTTTGATATATAACCTAAATTTAAAAAAGCATTATTAAAATCATCTATATTGTAATTCATGCCAGATTTTATAGTAAATCCCGGAATCCATTTCCATAATGTCTCTGCAAGTTTAGCCTCTTTAGAATTCATAGTATAATAATTACCATTATGAAAAATAGTATCTTCAATCATATATTTATTCGCACCAATAATATTTCCATTTTCATCAAATTGATATATTGTATTTACTGAGGTCCCTAGAGCTTCAAGATATGTTGTGTCTTCTAGAATTAAATCTTTCTTTCTAAAATAATCAATTCTCTTATATGCAGAATTTGCAGCAGACAAATTAATAAATGCACTTATAATCCCATCACTATATTCCATTTGAGAAAACCCACCAACCCATTTCACTAAACCATCATTATGATAACCAACAATATCTCCATTTTTTTTAATCTGTGAATTCTGTATTCCATTTGCCTCATCAATTGCATAATCACCTCCAAGTAGATCGTATACTTCTCTGTAGTGTTCACCTTTATAGTAACGCAAATCAAGACCTCCGGAAATAGATATCTTCTCTGATTCTTTAAAATTTAATGTTGATAATAGGCCATACCAAAAATGATTATTCATTGAACTTCTTAAATAAGTTTCAGACTTATTTTCATTAGAATAGAACTGATCCACATTATTTGTATTTACATTATATGCATCTTGTAAATTATATTGTCCAGAAAAATCATAATTATTTGTATTACCACTAATTCCTGTCCCACCACCACTTCCAATTGATAAATATGCAATATTTGAAATGTAAAATTTATCGTTTACAGTCCAAAAATCTCTTAAAGAGAATTGTGGCTTATGGTAATAATTTTGTTTAGTATTTAAAGTTCCATTAGCATGTAAAGTATCACCATTAGATTGTAAAATCCATCTGTCTAAATAACCCCAGTGTTTATTATAGTTAATTCCTTTATTTACTATTCTATTACTAAAGTCTGATGTGTCCCCAAGTGATCGAGCAAATGAAGTGTCATATGTTGCTATATCACTTTTATATGATCTTTGTCCATGTTTCTGCGGAGCTCCCATAGCTGATAAACTTAAGATATGGCTACCTAGCTCTTTTTGTAATTTTGCATAATAAAAATAACCTTCACTGAAGGTCTCATCAACAAAGCCATTACCCTTTTTGAAAGAACCAGCTACTGTATAACCCCAACCACTTTTTAATCTTCCAGAATTATAGCCTAATGAGGTTCTCATTTTTCCAAAAGAACCAATCTCTTGCTTTAGACTTCCACCTGATTTACTTCCAGTTCCTTTAGTAAGAATGTTCATTGTACCTCCAACAGAAGGTATAGCAATTTTTGAAGATCCTAAACCTCTTTGTATCTGAATATTAGAGGTTACAGCATCAAGACCAAACCAATTACTCCAGTATACCCAACCATTTTCCATATCATTCACAGGTATACCATCTATCATAACAGCAACATTTCGTTGATTAAAACCTCTTATAGTAATTCGCGCATCACCATCACCACCTCCTGATTGTGTGGCATATACACCAGGAGTAGAGTTTAATATCATAGGTATATCTTGTGAAGCTAACTCTTCAGATATCTTTTTAATTGGAATACTAGAAAAAGCAACCGGTGTTTCTCTTTCTTTAGCTAGGTCTACCGTTACTTGAACTTCATTTAATAATATAGTTCGTAATTTAAAATTTTGAACTAGTGTTTTCTGATTAACCTTAATTTGTTTAGTGATTTTTTTATAACCCACATAAGAGACAGTTAAATTTCTTTCTCCCTCAGGAATCTTGAATGAATAATTACCATCTAAATCAGTTACAGTTCCTTGGCCTTTACCATAAATAATTGTTGCGCCTATAAGAGGTTCTCCTGAAAAAGCATCACTTACTAAGCCACTAATAATGCATGCTTTAATTGTAGAGACTTGAGAATAACATATTTGCTGACAAAAAATCAAACAAAGAGCAACTAAAAAAGTTTTTCTAATTAACATTGAAGATAATTTAGTTACACAAAAATTAACAATTAATTGATAATAATTTTATGTTCTATAGAAGACCCTTTCTCTAATTCAATTTGGATTATATAACTACCTGTATTTAAATTACTACTATTAATTACGGCTTTATATCCACTTGATGGTACGGATATACTTGATCTTCCTAGAAAATCAGAAATATAAACTTGTTTAATTTTATCATAGGTGTTAATTATAATATTATCTCCAATATTAGCTGGATTAGGATAAACTACAAAGCTTGTATTTTTAATTTGTGAAAAACTATTGGATGAAAAACAATCACAATTATGAGAGCCTAAACCTGAGTAAGTAGCATCAGGAAGAGAATCCCATTCTAAAGTAGGATTAAAAACAATTGGATTCATAGTAACACCTTTTTTTACTGTTGGTTTTCTTACTAAAGTCTGTCTCTTTGTCCACCAAGTTCCACCATTAGCATCCGTAAAACCTGCACTAGCATCGTCTGTCCATGCAGCTCCAGGGTCCTCACCTACCTTACCAATTATATCAATAATTCCACCATCTTTTTCCAAGGTAATTGCATCATCGCCATTAAAATAAAATGGGGTTGGGTAAATCCCACTACCATGTAAATTACATGCATTATAAAAAACAGTATCAACTGGCACAGACCAATATGATGTAACCCATACAGAGTCTGTTTGACCATTTCCAATACTAACTGTTTGGCCTGGTCCAATTGAGCCCGAAAGTGGCCATGTATCAGGACCTGAGCTTGAACCATTACCATATCTGTTTACTGAATAAGCACTTAGATCAAAGGTGTTAGTTGATGGATTATATATCTCAAGTCCATTATTATTAGCAGGACCCTCAACATATTCAGAAAAAAACAAATCCGAGCAATCTTGTGCCGATAAAGAAGAGAAAAGAAGAGTAGTAAAAAAGAGTGATAAATATTTTTTCATAAAAAGATTTTTAATTTTATGCTAATTTACAAAAAGATCAAGTTAGAAAAAAACTAATTTCAACAACATTAAAATTTGTTATTATATTTGAACAAAATAAGAATTAAATGAGAATAAAATCAATAGAAGAATATAATACTGAAAAATCAAATTTCGATAATGACCCTGAAAGGTTCTGGGAGGAAAAAGCAGAAAGCTTTATATGGAAAAAGAAATGGGACAAAGTTTTAAATTGGGATTTTCATTCTGCAAAAATTAACTGGTTTAATGGTGGAAAGCTTAATATCACCGAAAACTGCCTTGACAGGCATCTTAAAAAAAGAGCAAATCAAGTTGCTATAAAATGGATTGCAAACAATCCAAATGAAAAAAGTATTAGCTTAACATATCAAGAGCTACACGCAGAAGTTTGTAAATTCTCCAATGTTTTAAAAAAACACGCTATAAAAAAAGGAGATAGAGTTTGCTTGTACATGCCAATGGTTCCAGAGCTATCTATTGCTGTATTAGCATGTGCTAGAATAGGAGCTATTCACTCTGTAGTATTTGCAGGTTTCTCTGCAAAATCTTTATCTGATAGAATAAATGACGCTGAATGCCAAGCACTAATAACTGCAGATGGAGGATTCAGAGGGGATAAAATAACTCCTCTTAAAGCTATCTCAGATGAAGCAATGCAAACCACACCCTCTATAAAAACATGTATTGTTCTAGAGAGAACAAAATCTAAAATTGAAATGAAGAATCAACGAGACTATTGGTGGCATCATGAAATGGCAAGTGTAGATAACAACTTTCCTGCAGAATTTATGGATTCAGAAGATGAGCTTTTTATTTTATATACATCAGGCTCAACCGGAAAACCAAAAGGAATTGTACATACAACTGCCGGATATATGATTTACAGTCAATATTCTTTTCAAAATGTTTTCCAATATAATGAAGGAGATATATACTGGTGCACTGCTGATATTGGATGGATTACTGGTCATTCTTATATTATATATGGGCCATTACTTGCAGGAGCTACTTCAATTATGTTTGAAGGAGTACCTACCTTTCCAGATGCTGGTAGATTCTGGAGAATTGTAGAGGAAAATAAAATTAATATTTTCTACACAGCTCCTACTGCAATTAGAGCATTAGAGGCAAAGGGATTAGATTTTGTTAAAAAATATAACCTTACATCATTAAGAGTTTTAGGCACGGTTGGAGAGCCTATAAACGAAGATGCTTGGAATTGGTATTTCAAAGAAATCGGTGGTGGATTATGTCCAATTGTAGATACATGGTGGCAAACAGAAACAGGTGGGATTATGATATCTAACCTTGCGGGCATAACAACGGCAAAACCAACTTTTGCAACACTACCACTTCCAGGCATAAAAGCATGTATCATGGATGATTCAAACTCTGAAATAAACGAAAATGATATTGAAGGTAAGCTATGTATTAAATATCCATGGCCATCAATGGCAAGAACAATATATGGTGATCACAAAAGATTTATTGATACTTACTTTTCTACTTTTCCTGGATACTATTTTAGTGGAGATGGTTGTTTTAAAAATAAAGATGGATTATTTAGAATAACCGGTAGAGTTGATGATGTTCTGATTATCTCTGGACATAATCTAGGAACTGCAGAAATAGAAAGTGCTATTGATGAACATAATAATGTATGTGAAAGTGCCATAGTAGGATACCCCCATTCTATTAAAGGAAATGGTATATATGCCTTTATTATTTGTCACGAGCATCCACTTAATACTGATAAATCTAATGAAGAAATTAATAAACTAATAGTAAAGCATGTTGGACCAATCGCTAAAGTCGATAAAATTCAATATGTTAACGGATTGCCTAAAACAAGATCTGGAAAAATTATGAGAAGAATTCTTAGAAAAATTGCTAGTGGTGAGACAACTAATTTGGGAGATACAAGCACATTACTTGATCCAACAATTGTAGAAAGTATAATTAAAGGATCAATCAATAATAATTAAGTTTAATTAACTTTGTAAAATATAAATTATTATGTCCAAGAACTTAGTTATTATACCTACATATAACGAAAAAGAGAATATTAAAAAAATAATTCTCAAAGTCTTCTCATTAGAAAAGAAATTTGAAATCCTAATCGTAGATGATGGTTCCCCTGATGGTACTGCTAAAATTGTAAAGGATATGCAAAAGAAATTTCAAAAGAATTTACATATTCAAGAGAGGACTGGAAAATTAGGTTTAGGAACCGCATATATCCATGGATTTAAATGGGGGCTTAAAAATAATTATGATTACATTTTTGAGATGGATGCAGATTTTTCTCATAATCCAGATGATTTAATAAAATTATATAATGCCTGTGCTAAAGATAATGGAGATTTGTCGATTGGATCAAGGTATATTAATGGTGTGAATATTGTAAACTGGCCAATGAGTAGATTACTAATGTCATTTTTTGCATCTAAATATGTCAAAACCATAACTGGAATGCCAATACATGATTCTACTGCTGGTTTTAAATGTTATAAAAAAGAAGTTTTACAAAAGATTGATTTAGATAAGATACAATTTATTGGTTATGCATTCCAAATTGAGATGAAATTTACCGCATGGAAATATGGTTTTAATATTATTGAGGTTCCTGTAATATTTACAGATAGACAAGAGGGTAACTCTAAAATGAGTAGTGGAATATTTTTTGAAGCATTTATTGGGGTGATGCAAATGAAAATTAAAAGCTATTTTAAAAACTGGAAATAAATAAGTGAAGCTAATAATAAAAAATGCTACAATAGTCAATGAGGGTAGCTCATTTAAATCAGATGTTTTAATAGAGAAGGGTATTATTAAAAAAATCGCATCTCAAATAACAGTTCTAGCAGACAAAATAATTGATGCAAATGGACTTTATCTTATTCCTGGAATTATAGATGATCAAGTACATTTTAGAGAGCCTGGTTTAACGCATAAAGCAGATATATATACAGAAAGTAAAGCTGCAGTTGCTGGAGGAATTACTTCTTTTATGGAAATGCCAAATACAAAACCTCAAACACTGACACAGGAACTTCTTGAGGAAAAATTTAAAATTGGTGACCAAAAATCGCTAGCAAATTTTACATTTTTCATGGGCGCTTCAAATACAAATCTAGAAGAAGTACTTAAAACAGATCCAAAAAAAGTGGGTGCTATAAAGATATTTATGGGATCCTCAACAGGAAATATGCTGGTTAATAAAAGAAATATTCTAGAAAAGATATTTGAAAAATCAAAATGTCTAATTGCCGTACACTGTGAAGATGAGAATATTATACAAAAAAATACAAAGAAATTTAAAGATCAATTTGGAGATAACATTCCAATTGAACTACATCCAAAAATAAGAAGTGAGCAGGCTTGTTACAGTTCCTCTTCTTTTGCAGTAGGATTAGCAAAAAAATATAATACACGACTTCATGTTTTTCATTTATCTACAGAGAAAGAAATACAATTATTTAATAATGAAATTCCATTAAGTAAAAAGAGGATTACTTCTGAGGTATGTATTCATCATTTATTTTTTAATTCAAAGGACTATAAAAAAAAGGGCACTTTAATAAAATGGAACCCTGCTATTAAAGAGAAATCTGATCAAGAAGCTCTTTTTCAGGCGTTACTTGATAACAAGATTGATGTTATAGCTACAGATCATGCTCCACATACTCTAAAAGAAAAAAATAATAATTATTCAAATGCGCCTTCTGGAGGACCACTTGTGCAACACGCTTTAGGGGTAATGCTAAAATTTGTAAAGAATAAAAAGATATCTATAGAACAAGTTGTCGAGAAAATGTGCCATAATCCTGCAATTTGTTTTAAAATACACAATAGAGGTTTTATAAGAGAAAACTACTACGCAGATTTAGTATTAGTAGATCTTCAAAAAAAATACAAGGTTAATAAAGATAATATTCTTTCAAAATGTAATTGGTCACCATTTGAAGATGAGACTTTATATGGGGTAGTTACACATACCATAATTAATGGTAACCTCGTTTATGAAAATGGATTATTTAATGAGAGTAGAAAAGGTATGAGGCTAGTATTTGAAAGATAAATATACTAGTAATTATATCTTTTAATCTTCACTAACGCAACAAGAATGATCTGCTAAGCATTTTCCCCCATCTTTACATCCTAAATCTGTAACTTCTATTGAATTTATTGATTTTCCAGGTGAATCATTAGAAGTACTGCCACAAGAAAAACATAACAGGAATACTGATACTAAAAAGAAATTTTTCATAATTATTTTTTTAAAAAAATTATACATTAAAAAAAGGCACCTATATTCTATAAGTGCCTTTTTTTATAACTATACTATTTAGTCATGAGAATGACCTTCATGAGAATGATCATCATGAGACTCTTCCTCCTCTTTATTCATGTTCATGTCAGTAGAATCTTGCGCTTCAGCTGCCCCTTTAGGAGCTTCCACCTCAGGACCAGGAGTTTCGTTTCCTTCTGCAGGAGCTTCAGTAGTTCCACCGCCTTTACATGCGCTTAAGACAACAAGACAACTAGCTACCATTAAATACATTAATTTTTTCATCATTTTTTATTGTTAAATTTATTATTCAAATATAACTATTTATAGATAATATAATTAACCAAAATTAAAAATAAGTTAATAAATAACAATTTGTGTATTACAGCACTTTAAAGTAATTTTGTAGAATGATATATAGAACTCTATTATTCTCATTAGTAATTACATCATGCTTAGCTGAAAAAGAAGAGATACATAATATAATTTCTACTCATGAATTCACTAATTTAGTAAAAGAAATTCATCTTATAGAAGCGAAATATGAGTCAACTAAATTTAATAGGGAATTAGAAGCTATGGCTATTTTACAAAATGATTATGATGTTACTTTTGAGTCTTTTGGTATAAAATATGACGATTTTAAAAATTCCCTTAAATACTATTCTATTAATAACGATCAGCTTGAAGTGATATATAGTAATGCTTTAGACGAGCTTAAAAAAGAGAAATTAGAGTAAATCCTGCTTAAAAAAAAGACAATACTTCTTTATTGATTCTTCAAATGAAATGAATTCATAGTTAAGAATTCTTTTTATCTTAGCTGTAGAATACTGGCTATTCCTCATCGAACTTTCAGCAGTTTCTTTAGTTAAAAGCGCAGGCCTATTGGTAAAAAAAGATTTAAAATTTTCAAACCTCCAAGCTATTTCTTTTAAAAAAGGAGTCACTTTAATAGTTGCTCTTTTAACACCAAACTCATCTGCTATTAAATTAAATGCATCTCTATAATTCATATTGGTTCCATTTAAAATGAATCTTTGATTTTTGATGTCATTTCTTAGAAATAGTAACACAATATTTGCAATGTCAATTACATCAATATATCCAGCGCTTCCAGTAGTGTAAAATTTTAATCCGTTATAAATTTTCTGGAAAATCTTGGAGCTTCCTTTATTCCAGTCTCCAGGCCCTAAAATAATAGATGGATTAAGTATAACCACATCTAGCCCCTCATTACTAGCTCTCCAAACTTCTTGTTCAGCAAAATATTTACTAATTGCGTAATTACTTTCTTTATTACTCATCTTAAAAATACAATCCTCATCTACTTTGTGATTTACTAAATCCCTACCTAATGTTGCAACTGAACTGATATATATACATTTCTTAATGTTTAATTCAAGAGCAACATTCATAATATTTGCAGTGCCTTCGATATTAGTTTTTTTTAAATTATTAATATCATATCTATAAAAAGAAACCAATGCCGCTGCATGAATGACCATATCACAAGAAGCCATATATTCTTCTAATAAAGGAACATTGTTAATATCTCCATCACACCAATCAATCTTATTAAATAGATGACTTGTATTGTAGTATTTAAATACTTTCTTACAAATATTTAAAGTGCTTTTTTTTCTTTTAAGGGCTCTAACTGATATATTTTCTTTACATAACATCAATAATATATGAGAGCCTACCAATCCTGTTCCTCCAGTTAAAAAAATCATATTAACAAAAATACACATAAGACCTGAATGTATTAATTATAATTATATATATATATTGGTTATTTTTGAAAAAAAAGAACTGATGAACTTTGTGCAAGAATTAAAATGGAGAGGTATGATACAAGACATCATGCCTGGTACAGAAAAACAATTTGAAAAGGAATTAACATCAGCATATATAGGTTTTGACCCTACAGCAGATTCTCTGCATATAGGTAGTTTAGTTCAGATAATGATCCTTGTACATCTCCAGAAATCTGGCCATAAACCTTTTGCTTTAGTAGGCGGAGCTACTGGAATGGTGGGAGATCCATCAGGAAAATCAAAAGAAAGAAACCTACTTGACAAAAAAACACTAGATCACAATCTAGAATGTATGAAAAATCAATTAGAAAAGTTTCTAAATTTTAACTGCGGTGACAAATCAGCTGTCGTAATTAATAATCATGATTGGTTTAAGGATCTTAATTTTCTAGATTTTATTCGTGATATTGGGAAGCATATATCAATTAACTATATGTTAGCGAAAGATTCTGTAAAATCTAGACTAGAAACAGGTATGAGTTTTACAGAATTTACATATCAACTAGTTCAAGGGTATGATTTCTACTGGCTATGGAAAAACAAGAAATGTATGGTGCAACTTGGTGGATCTGATCAGTGGGGTAATATTGTAACAGGAACAGAGTTAATACGAAGGAAAGAAGGAGGAGAGGCATTTGCGATTACCACACCATTAATTAAGAAAGCTGATGGAGGAAAGTTTGGAAAAACTGAAGAGGGTAATGTATGGCTAGATAAAAAGAAAACTTCAACATATAAATTTTATCAATTCTGGCTAAATTCTTCAGATGAAGATGCTAAAAACTATATTAAAATATTTACGCTTAAAACCGAAGATGAAATTAATGATATTATTAATGAACATAATGAGGCTCCAAGTTTAAGAATACTACAAAAAAAAATAGCTGAAGACATCACAATTAGGGTACATAGTAAGTTAGATTTAGATATGGCCCTAAAGGCTTCTGCAATCTTATTTGGAAAATCTACAGAAAAAGATCTTAAAGGTATAGATGAGGATACATTCTTATCTGTATTTGAAGGAGTACCTCAATTTAATATTACTAAAACAGATTTATGTTCAGGCCTGTTAGATTTACTTGCTGAAAAAACATCAATATTTCAAAGTAAAGGTGAAGCAAGAAGAATGATTAATTCAAATGCAATAAGTATTAATAAGGAAAAAATTACAGAAGATTTTAAATTATCAGAAAATAATTTAATAAGTAAAAAATATATTGTACTACAAAAAGGTAAAAAAAATTACTTCTTAATTATTGTCTCATAAGATTGTCTAATACACTAGCAAACTCTTTACTTCTTTGGCTCCCAAAAAGTATACTTTTTTTACTGTTTTTTAAATATATTTTTACTCCTTTATTTCCACTTACATTATACGCCTTCCCTTTAAAACCATAACGAATACCCCAACCTCCGTAATCCCTTATTGGAGAGTAGGTTATTTCTTCAAATCTATCTATCTCATCTAATTTAATTGAATAAACTTTCCTATGCAAAGGGAAAAACTGGTAGTGAATTCCTGATTTAGATATCTTAACATTTAGAGATAGTATATATAAGAAAACCATAGGTAACATTGAAGCTAGTAATATACCTAAATTAACTTTAGCTGTTATTAATGAGACTATTAACGATATTATAAGTATTCCCCATACCCAAATTTGATGAAATTTTTGTTTTTCAATAAAAACTAATTCTTTCATTTTAATAATTTATATGCTTGATTAATATCTAAAGTAGGCATCTGACAAACTTTATTCTCACAAACATAAATCATTGTTTGGTCTTTTACAAATCTATTTTCTAATAACGATAATTGACTTTCTTGAGAACCACCTATTAATATTTTATTTGGGCAATAACTTTGATGGATTAACAGCGCATTCTCATGTGCTTTTTCTCCAACAATAGCAACTTCATAATAAGGGTGTATTATTTTTAACATTAAGTTAGCATAGTTAGCATAACCTGAAGCGTAAGAACTCATTTTCGGTTTTACATTATTTAGTATTGTTATGGCCATTTTTTTATAATAATTATTATCTAAAATAATTGCTAAATCAAAAAGTGAATTGGCAATTACAGAATTTGATGCTGGTATAACATTATCATTTATTTCCATTTTTCTCGCTACTAACATAGGATCTAAATCAGAAGTAAAATAAAACATAGAAGAAGTATTGTCATAAAAATGAATGATAGCATACTGCATCATTTTATCAGACAATTGCAACCATTTTTCATCAAAGGTAGCTTCATATAATCTAATAAATGCTGAAATTGTAAGAGAATAATCTTCTAAATAGCCATTAATAGTAGACTTTCCATCTTTATAAGAATGAAATAACTTTCCATCTTTCTGTAATTGGATATCTGCAATAAAATTAGCATTTTTCAAGGCAATATCTAGATGTCTCTTATCTCCAAAGGCCATATAAGCATCAATATATCCTTTTAACATAAGTGCATTCCAAGAAGTTAATGATTTATCATCTAAACCAGGTCTTGTTCTTTTATCTCTAGCGGACATAAGTATTTTTTTCCACTCCGAAATATTAGTTTCTAAATTAATTACTGAAATCATGTGTTTTTTGGCAATCTCTTCTTTAGATTTTTTTCTAAGCAAAATATAATTATCATGTTCCCAGAGTCCATTATTATTTATATTAAAATAATCCTTAAAAATGTGATAATTATCTTTGATTAATAATCTCAATTCATCTTCTTTCCATATATAAAATTTTCCTTCCTCTCCCTCACTATCAGCATCTAAAGCTGAGTAAAAAGCGCCTGTTTTATCTAACAATTCTCTTTCAATAAATTCTAAACTCTCAAAAACAACTTCTTTATAAATAGGATTTTTAAATTTTAAATATGCCTCTGAATATAAACTTACTAATTGCCCATTATCATAAAGCATTTTTTCAAAATGTGGAGCTTTCCAAAACTTGTCTACAGAATATCGTGAAAATCCTCCGCCAACCTGATCATAAATACCACCAAAAGCCATCTTATCTAATGTAAGTTCAATATGATCTAATATTTCTTTATTATCAGAAAGATGGGCGTGATGTAATAGGAAACTATAAGAATTTGGCATAGGAAATTTAGGAGATCTATTACTTCCTCCATCTAAATTATCAAATTCTTTAATCCAAGGTGTGACAATATTATCTAAATCACGTAACGAGAATTTTTCTTCTTTAGGGTTTTTTATAACTGTTTCTACTTGCTGGATTCCTTTTGAGAGTTTTTCTGCAAATTCTAGCACACTCTCTCTATCATTCTGATAAACATTTGCAAGTCCTAAAATTTGTTTTTTCCAATCATTTTTTCTAAAATATGTTCCTCCCCAGAATGGCCGACCATCTGGAAGAGCTATACAATTAAGAGGCCAACCCCCTCTTTGATTCATAAGCTGAACAGCTGTCATGTATATTTGATCAATATCTGGACGTTCTTCTCTATCAACCTTGATGCATATAAAATTATCATTCATGACTTTAGCAATCTCATCATCTTCAAAACTTTCATGTTCCATTACGTGACACCAATGACAAGCAGAATAACCAATACTGATAAGTAATAACTTATCTTGTGCTTTAGCTTTAGCTAATGTTTCTTCATTCCAGGGATACCAATCAACAGGATTATGAGCATGCTGTAAAAGATATGGACTAGTTTCGTTAATTAATGAATTAGTATATCTATGAGTCGAATTCATATCTGATTTTTTATTATTTTGACTATTACAACTTAATGAGGTTATTATTATAATTAATATTAAATTAATGAATCTCAAATCAATTAGACTTAAACATCTTAGTGAAATTTAAAAAGAAATAAGGAATCGTTTCAATACCTTTTAAATAATTAAAGATACCATAATGTTCATTTGGAGAATGAATTGCATCACTATCAAGTCCAAACCCTAATAGAATAGATTTCACATGTAATTCTTTTTCAAAAAGAGCAACAATAGGAATACTACCTCCTGCTTTTACAGGAACAGGTTTTTTCCCAAAAGTTTTTTCCATAGCTTGACTAGCTGCTTTATAAGCTATTATATCTGTAGGAGAAACATATGGTTCTCCACCATGATGAGGAGTTACTTTAACACTAACACTTTTAGGGGCAATATTTTTAAAATAATCAGAAAATAATTTAGTTATCTCTTTATCTGATTGATTTGGAACTAACCTCATAGATATCTTAGCAAATGCCTTAGAAGGAATTACTGTCTTGGCTCCTTCACCAATATAGCCCCCCAAAATACCATTTACATCTAAAGTTGGTCTAATACCTGTTCTCTCCATTGTAGTATAACCCTTCTCTCCATGTATATCAGATAATTCTAAAGCATCTTTATAATCTTGCAATGAAAATGGTGCTCGAGCAATTTCTTCACGCTCTTCTTTTGTAAGTTCAATCACATTATTATAAAATCCAGGAATAGAAATATGGTTATTTGAATCTTTCATAGATGCTATCATTTCACATAATATATTAATAGGATTTGCAACTGCACCACCATAAAGACCAGAATGAAGGTCTCTATTAGGACCCGTGACTTCAACCTCCAGATAACTTAATCCTTTTAATCCAGTAGTAATTGAAGGGGTTTCATTAGAGAGGATTCCAGTATCTGAAATTAATATTGCATCACAAGATAGTTTTTGCTTATTTGAAATAACAAAAGTAGATAGATTTTCTGATCCTACCTCCTCCTCTCCTTCAATCATGAATTTAACATTACAAGGCAAGTTATCAGTATTAATCATCAACTCAAAAGCTTTAACATGCATATAGAACTGTCCTTTATCATCACACGCTCCTCTTGCAAAAATAGCCCCCTCTGGATGTGTTTTTGTTTTCCTGATTACTGGATCAAATGGGCCGCTTTCCCAAAGATCTAATGGGTCTGCAGGCTGAACATCGTAATGACCATAAACTAAAACTGTTGGGAGATTAACATCTATTATTTTCTCACCGTAGACAATAGGGTATCCTGCAGTTGGACATATCTCAATATTTTCCGCGCCTGCATTTTCTAATGATTTGGCAACCGCTTTTGAGCAATCTAACACATTGTCTTTATACGTCGGGTCAGCACTTATTGATGGTATTTTTAATAACTCTATTAGTTCATCAATAAATCTATTTTTATTTTCTTCTATATAATCTTTAATGTTTTTCATATTATTTAAATTAAACTATTACCTGTCATTTCCATTGGTTTTTCTATTCCTATTAATTTTAAAATAGTTGGCGCAACATCCGCTAAAATTCCATTATTAATCTTCTTGTATTTTGAATTAACTATAAAACATGGAACGGGATTTAGACTGTGAGCAGTATTTGGAGATCCATCATTATTTATAGCACAGTCAGCGTTTCCATGATCCGCTATTATTATAATATTATAACACTTCTTTATAGCCTCTTCAACAACTTTTTTTGTACACCCATCAACTACTTCAACTGCTTTTTTTATCGCATTGTAATCTCCTGTATGTCCAACCATGTCAGCATTAGCAAAATTCAAACAAATAAAGTCAGGAGATATATTTTTAATCTCAGAAATTGTCCTTAAAGTCAGTTTCTCTGCGCTCATTTCTGGTTGCAAGTCATAGGTTGCAACTTTTGGCGAATCAATCATCAACCTTCTTTCTCCTATAAATTTATTTTCTCTGCCTCCTGAAAAAAAATAAGTCACATGAGGATTTTTTTCTGTTTCAGCTATTCGAGTTTGGGTTAGTTGATGATTTTGTAAAATCTCACCAAGAGTATTTTTAAGATTATTCTTATCAAAAATTACATTAATATCTTTATAAGAATCATCGTAATTAGTCATTGTAGTATAATGAATATCTAACTTATGCATATCAAAATCTTTCATGTTTTCTTGAGATAATACCGAAGTAATTTCTCTACACCTATCTGTTCTAAAATTAAAGCAGATCACTCCATCTCCATTGTTTATTTTAGCAATAGAATTATTATTATTATCTACACATACTGTAGGTAAAATAAACTCATCTGTTATATTTTTATCATAATAACCTTGAATCTTATCTAAAATATTTTCTGCTTTCTCTCCAACTCCCTTTACCATAGCATCATAAGATTTTTTAATTCTACTCCAACGTTTATCTCTATCCATAGCGTAATATCTACCAGAGATAGTAGCTATTTTAGCACCAATTAAATTCTTCTCTAATTGTTTAATAAACTTTTTAGCAGATCTTGGATCACAATCTCTTCCGTCTGTAAATACATGAACGTAAACATTTTTGACATTTTTTTTATTAGCTAATTCACATAACTTATAGAGATGGTTCTGATGAGAATGAATACCTCCATCCGAAACTAAACCAATTAAGTGAAGTGAAGATTTATTTTGATTTACATATTCAAAAGATTCGTTTAAACTTTTATTGATTGAAATAGAGTCATCCTTGCACGCATCGTTAATTTTAACTAAATCTTGATTAACAATTCTTCCTGCACCAATATTTAAATGGCCAACTTCTGAATTCCCCATTTGCCCATCTGGAAGCCCAACTTTTTCTCCGTCTGTTAAAAGTTCTGAATTAGGACATGTTTTATATAAAGAGTTTATAAAAGGAGTGTCTGCATTATGAATAACATCCGATTTTGATTTATCACCATGACCCCAGCCATCTAAAATAATAAGTAATGTTTTACTAATTTTCATCTAAAACAAAGATAAAGAAAACTAATAGAATCCTTAATAATAAATAGCTTCGAAAAAACGATCACGCATATTAATGTGTATAGCATTATCCTTACCTAATCTTTCTGGATGAAATTGCACGGCAATCATAAAAGGATGTATATTCTTATCCATAGCTACCGCCTCAGGCAAACCATCATATGATTTAGCAATTACGTATATCCCCTTTGCAATATCTTTTAATCCTTGATGATGCCAAGAATTAACAGAAAATATGGTATCTGCTAATGAAACTTGAGGGAAAATCATAGCTGTATAATCAAAATCCGTAGCCCTTGAAGAATCTGTAAAAGAAATGAAAGGTGCATTTTTTGCAACAAAGCATTTAACTATCACATTATGCATAACTTCCCCATTATTCCTATGTATTACAAGACCTCCAATTTCAGTTGGAAGATCTCCATATAATGTTCCACCATGAGCAACATTCATCATTTGCATGCCTCTACAAACACCAATAAGTGGAATCTTCTTTGATAAAGAATAATCAAATAATTTCTTTTCTAAAGTGTCTCTACGAAAATCTATCTTCTCACAAAGTTGAAGATTAGAACTATCTCCGTACATTAATGGATTAATATCCTCGCCACCAGTTAAAACGATACCATCAGCAAGCAATAAAATACTATCTAAATTGCTACAATCATATGCGTTAATAATATTTATATAAGGATCTGACAACCAATTTACATAATTAGCTGATGCTTTAGAGAGTATGATTGTCTTGTTTTCTTTTGAATTTTCACAAGAGAAAAAACACGCAACTAGAAATAGGTATACATATATTTTCATTTTATTTAAATATTTTTTTTAATAAACCTGTGACTCTTGCATCTGGGTTATTTCTAATCTCCCCTTCTTTTTCAGCAATTAAGTAAAAAATCCCATCAATAGTTTTGATAGTTATATAATCTGATAAATCAAAATCGGCTTTTTTTATAAAAGGTATCTGATTGTATCTTTTTATAATATCATCTAAGAGGTGGTTAACTCCTGTATTTTCAATTTCCTTTTGAACTATAGGGTAAAATGATTGGTATAAGTTTTTTGAAGATTTATTTCTTAAGTATCTAGTAGCAGAGCTATCATCTCCATTTAATATTTCAAGTGCATCAGTAAATTTTAGATCATAAACAGCAGTTAGTATAATTGCAGAAGCTTTTACTGAAACATGCTCAGCAGTCATATTAAGTTTATTTTCAAAATTTAAGATTAGGTCATTAAGGCCTAATTTCAGACAAGCTTTTTTAACGCGAATAATCTCATCAGGAAAAGAAATCTTAATTTTTTTATTATTTAAAAACCCTCCTAAACTAGAAGCTTCATGACAAGATTTATTAACTGATATTTTTAAAGCCTCAGTAAGTCCATTCGAAATATCTTTATCTGATTTATCTATAGGATTGATAAGTTTATCTGCACTTTTGGAAACTTTTTTTAAAAGATCAAGTTGAGCATATGTGCTACTATATGAAAACATTAAAAAAATAAAAAAACAGAATCTTATGATATATATATTCATGAATTTATTTTTTTAATAAACTGCCAAGTTTATATCTAACATTTTTTGAAATCCCTTTATTGTTTGTTAATATGCCATTACCATTTTTTTTATCAAATAGAAAATCACCATCATATTTATCTCCATTTTTATAACTAAGTGTTCCATGACCAGAACGCATTCCATTAATATAAGAACCATTATAAACATGTCCATAAAAAGAATAATATATTCCTTGACCATGCATTTTTCCATCTAAAAAATAGCCAATATATTTATCTCCATCAACCCAAGGTCGGTCATCAGTATCTCCGTTTTTCCAAATATATGTACCGAAGCCATTGTGACAATCTCCATCCTCACAGCCACTGAATGAATAAAATGGTATTAACAAAAAAATCAGTAGTGTATAACGCATAAATTAATTTTAAATCAAAACTAATTATAAAATATGGTTTATTAATTAATGATAACTGAAAAATTACACGATTATAAAATTACATTTTATTGCAAAAAAATGTATTTTAGTAGCATAAAATTGCATTTTTACGACAATTTAAGCATTTTTTGCATTATCTCTTCGTTTTTCCAAATCTCTGAAATATTAGGAATTGACATTATTTGAGACATTAACTTCTCTTGTTTCATTCCAATTTTCCAAGCATCTGAATAAGATATATTAGAAAAAGAAACCATACTATACAAGGGTATCCATTTTTCAGGATAGGCTTGAGCAAATTTTTGTTCAATTTTTTTCTGCAACAAAAAATTAGGATCTGCAGTTTTATCTCGCATAACAATAAAATTATGTAGAGACAAATCCTGAACCCCATCACCATTAGGTTTTCTAATTTTTGAGTATTCACTCAAGCCTTCGAACATATCGTTTTCATACTCTCCAATTAATTCATCTAAAACTCTACAATCTTCAAAGCTGGCATTCATTCCTTGACCATAAAAAGGAACTGTGGCATGAGCAGAGTCACCAATAAGAACACAATAATCCTTAATATGCCAAGGAAAACATTTAAAAACCCCTAATGAGGAAGTTGGATTATTAAAAAACTGATCGACTAAATCTGGAACTAATGAAGCAAAATCCTTAAATACAGTATTAAAAAATCGTAAAACATCTGAAGATTTAGTTAATTCAGCAAAAGAATCTTTACCCTCAAAAGGAGAGAACAAAGTACATGTATAGCTTCCGTTTAAATTTGGTAAAGCGATTAACATAAAATTTCCTCTTGGCCAAATATGAAGAGCATTCTTTTCTATTTTGTGTGTTCCATCAGCATTAGCCGGTATTAATAGTTCTTTATAGCCATGCTCTATGTAATGTTGGGAGTATTGAAAGCGATCTTGCTTCATCATTTTATTTCTAATTGCTGAAAAAGCACCATCAGCGCCAACGATCAAATCACAATTTAATTCTATTTTCTTTTTGGTAATAGTATTATTAAAAAATAAAGAAGATGTACTAGTACTAACATCAGTACATTGGTAATTAAAGAAAATTTTAGCTCCACCCTCTTCAGCTAAGTTCATTAATAAAATATTTAATTCTCCTCTAGGAACAGAGTATATTGCTTGATCCTTATTGCCGTAATATTGGTCAGTTAGATTCCCTTCTAAATCATGCATTACTCTTTTAGGCATTGGGATTGCAATCTTTTCAACATAGTGCTCTATTCCCACTTTTCTAATAGCTGTCCAACCTCTTTCGGACAATGCAAGATTAATTGATCTCCCGGCTATAACAACTGTATCCCTCATATCCGATCTTCTTTCATATATTACTACACTATAACCTCTCTTTAGCATATAAAGCGCGCATAGTGAACCCGCCAATCCCGCTCCCACTATTACTATATCTTTTTTCATGTTATAATATTTCTTCTAAAATTTTATAAAAACTATAAACATCATAATAACTATTATATAAAGGAACAGGAGCGATACGAATCACATCAGGCTCTCTCCAATCAGCAATAACACCATTTAAAGTAAGCTTATCAAATAATTCTCTATTACCATTTTTAACTCTTATTGAAATTTGACATCCTCTTTTTTTAGGGGTAATAATACTTATTCGATCAGATTGAATATTTTCAAGTAAAAAAACTAGGTATGAGGTAAGTTGCTTTGATTTCTCTACAAGAGCATCCATGCCAACTTCATCAAATATTGATAAAGAAGCGCGAATAGCAGCTAAGGATAATATAGGAGGATTACTAAGCTGCCATCCTTCAGCAGTTTTAATTGGATTGAAGGTTTCAGGCATTTTAAATCTACTTAACTTATTATGACCCCACCAACCTGCAAACCTGTTTAAATTACTTTTATGATATCTCTCATGTATAAAAACACCACCAACTGATCCAGGCCCAGAATTCAAATATTTATATGAACACCAAACTGCAAAATCAACATTCCAATTATGTAGTGATAAAGATATATTTCCCACAGCATGCGCTAAATCAAAACCAACTTTAATTCCTTTATCATGTCCTAATTTAGTTATCTCTTGCATATCAAATACCTGACCTGTATAATAATTTACTCCCCCTAAAATAATTAAAGCTATTTCATCTCCATTATTATCAATTATTTTCTTTAAATCTTTAGTTCTAATATTAGATTCATTTTCCCTAGGCTTTAATCTAATAATAGCTTGAGATGGATTAATATTATGATGTTTAATATGTGATTCTATAGCATATATGTCAGATGGAAATGCATCTGCTTCCATTATTACCTTAAAACGTTTTTTTGTAGGAAGATAAAAAGAAACCATCATTAAATGAAGATTAACAGAAAGTGTATTCATCGCTACTACTTCTGATTTTTTAGCCCCAACAATCTTTGAATAGCTCTCTGATAAAAACTCATGATATGGCAACCAAGGGTTTCTAGCATGTAAATGTCCTTCAACACCAAGATTCTTCCAATCTTCCAACTCTTGTTGAATAAAACCATTAGTATTTTTACTTTGTAATCCTAATGAATTACCACACAAATAAATATGTTTCTCTCCATTTTTTTTGAGTGGAAAATAAAATTTTTCCTGATAACTTCTCAAGTTGTCATTTTCATCTAGATTGATTGCAAAGTCTTTAGATATATTATAATTCATTTAACTTAAAGATAATTGGACGACTAGGAGATGCATCAGATACAAAAGGAGCAATTTGTAGATTAAGCAGATAAGATCCATCCTTGATATTATTATCTACAAAAATCATTTCGGTAATTGTATAGTCCTTGGAATCAGGGTTGTAATTCTTATTCTTTGTATCCCAAAATATGTTATGAGAAGATAGATTCCCCTCATCAAATAAACGGTCAACTGAAGGTGTATCTATTAATAGATGTTTAATACCTCTACTTCTAATATACGTCATAGCATCGTTGGTAAGAAAAGAAGGAGGATTCTTCATGTAGTCTTGAGATTTTTTAAAATCTGTATTGGGAAATGTCCTAATTATCAATCCTTTAAGTAGATAATCAGGAGTGTCTTCTAGTAAAGCTAACAAATCACCTTTAGTGATTACTAAGTCTTTACTTGTTAAATTTGGAATATAAGAATCATTAGATGATTTTGGAAAAACTGTAACTAATGTACTAGCAATCAAGATATCTTTTAATGAAGAAAGAATAGATACTCTTTCTTTTGTAATATGACCAATACACTCAGTATGAGTTCCATTACAATGAGGAGTTATACTATATGTTTCAAAATTACACGGCCCACCCTTCCTCCTATCACCTATAAATTTATTGTCTTGATAAGCAAGTGAAGATGCTTTTGCTACTCCATATGTATTAGGTTGTTCGCCATTAAAAATAATAGGTATTGATATATCTAATGATTGTGAAAAATCAACATTATATTTTTTTAAATTAATTACTACCTCTGCATTCATTAAATGAAATCTGTTTTTTGCATATTCAGCCAATCTAAAGCATTGCTTGAAAGTAATTTTTCTTTTACATTATTAGGATATGGTCTTTCATGGATTAATTTACCCGGTTCAAGCTCTCCAAGAGGAAATGGATAATCTGTACCTAAAGCAACTTTATCCTCACCCACCAATTCAATAATATACTCTAACATCTTATCATCATGAACCAAACTGTCTAGCCAGAATTTACCTAGGTAATCCTTAGGGTTAACATTATTGTCTACCGCTACAAGATCTGGTCTTACATTAAAACCATGCTCAATACGGCCAATTGTAGAAGGAAAAGATCCTCCGCCATGTGCAAAAGCAACTCGTAATTTTGGGTATTTATGAAATACACCACTAAATATCATAGAACATATTGCTAATGAGGTTTCCATTGGCATACCCACTAACCAAGGAAGCCAATATTTATCCATTTTTTCTTTTGCCATCCACCACCAAGGATGAACAAAGATCGCCATATCAAGATCTTCACAAGCCTCGTAAATAGGAAATAATGAGGGGTCATCTAAATTAAGGTCGTTGATGTGAGATCCAATTTGGATACCCTTGAATCCTAAACTCTTTATTCTTTCAAGTTCTTTAATAGCTAAATTAGTATCTTGCATAGGTAGATTTCCTAATCCAATAAATCTTTTTGGATTTACATTAACTGACTCAATAAGATTATCATTGATAAACTTAGAAATTTCTAAACCATCCTTAGGCTTAGTCCAATAAGAAAACATAACAGGAACAGTGGACAATACTTGGACATCAACATTATGATGATTACAATCTTGAATCCTAGATTCAGGTTTCCAGCAATTTTCATCAACTTCTCTAAAAAACTGATCTTGCATCATCATGCGAGCACAACAAGGTTTATGATGTTCTAAGCTGATAAATTCACCATAACCAAAAATTTTATTAAAATTCGGAATATCCTTAGGAAGGATATGAGTATGAATATCAATTGTAAAGATCTTTTTCATTTTTTAAACAAACCTCTCGTCAGCACTCATTACTGCATTACATTTATCACAAGTTCTTAATTCCTTTGAACTATAAAAGTCCTTAAATCTAGGTTGAAAATCTTTTTCAACGTTAGTAAGTTTAAATTTAACGCTATGTATAGAATGATTACAATTCTCACAAAACCAAATTAAACCATCCTGCTCATTAGCCTTTCTTTTTGCTTCAAATACAAGACCTATAGATCCTGCTGATCTTCTAGGCGAATGTGGAACCTTGGGGGGTAGAAGAAAAATCTCTCCCTCTTTCACTGGAATATCTACAGCTTTACCATTTTCTTGTATTCCAACTACAATATCTCCTTTAATTTGATAATAAAACTCTTCTGTTTCATTATAATGATAATCTTTTCTGATATTAGGACCACCTACTACCATAATAATAAAATCTTCAGATTCTGTATAGATACATTTATTTCCAACTGGAGGTTTTAAAAATTCTTTATTGTCTTCAATCCATTTCTTAAAGTTAAAAGGTCTTCTTATTTTATTCATAATTATTTTATTTAAATAGTTGCTATAATTTTTAATTCAATTGCAATTGGTGTTGGTAAAGATTTTATCTCAATAGTTGTTCTACAAGGTTGATTATCCTTAAAATACTCTGCATATATTTTATTATACATACTAAAATCATCTTTCATATTGGTTAAAAAAACTTGAACATCAATAATATTATTCCAAGAAGAACCAGCATCTTCAAGGATATAACGAATATTTGTAAAAACTGAATGGCATTGTTTTTCAATATCATAGCTTTCAATCTCCCCTTTATTATCTAATTGTACTCCAGGAATGTCTTTTTGATTCGGAACCCTAGGGCCAACTCCCGAAAGAAATAAAAGATTACCTACTTTTCTTGCATGAGGATAAAGACCAACTGCCTGAGGAGCTCTTTTACTGTTAAATTTTTCTCCGTTCATAGATTATATTTTAAGACACACATTTTTTGGCTCAGTAAAAAATTCTAATGATTTAAACCCTCCTTCTCGGCCAACTCCTGATTGTTTCATTCCACCAAATGGGATTCTCAAATCACGCAACAACCAAGTGTTAATCCAAACAACTCCTGATTTGATTGCTGCTGCTACCCTATGTCCTTTACTAATATTTTCAGTAAAAATACTTGCGGAAAGACCATATTTTGTAGAATTAGCCATCATGATTAACTGTTCTTCATTATTAAATGGAATAATCGTTAATACAGGACCAAATATTTCTTCTTGATTTATACTACAATCGTAAGAAAGACCCTCAATAACTGTAGGCTCAATATAATAACCTTTAGCTAAATCTCCAGATAAATACTTGCGATTTCCTCCAATTAGTACCCTCCCCCCCAGTTTCTTTGCATCTTCAATTCTAGATAGTATGTTATCCATATGATTCTTAGATACAACAGCTCCTAAATTAGAATCATTATCTTTTGGATCACCGACGATAAGTTTAGAAACTTTTAATAGTAAAGATTCTTTAAATTTAGAATATATACTTTCTTCAATAAACAGGCGCGATCCACATAGACAAATCTGTCCCTGATTAGAAAAACCTGCTTTTACAGCCATATCTACAGCTTTATCAAAATTAGCATCAGCAAATACAATATTTGGGTTTTTCCCACCAAGCTCTAATGATATTTTTTTAAACATTGGAGCAGTAACTTTAGCTATATGCTGTCCTGTTTTTGTGCCTCCCGTAAATGATACAATAGGAGTGTCAATATGTGTAGTAAGAGAATCGCCAATACTAGAACCAAGTCCATGTATTATATTTAAAACACCTTTAGGAAGTCCAGCTTCGATGCAAATTTTACTAAGTAAAAAAGCCGTCATAGGAGTTATTTCAGAAGGCTTAGCAACTACGGTATTTCCAGCGGCCAAAGCAGGAGCAATCTTCCATGTTAATAAATAAAGAGGTAAGTTCCATGGAGAAATACATGCAGCAACACCAACAGGCTCTCTCAAAGTATAATTTAAAGCTCTACCATCCATATCGTGAACTTCTGAAGAAAAATGCAGAATGGCAGTTGCAAAAAACCTGAAATTCTCAGAAGCTCTAGGAATATCTACTGCTCGAGCTAATGATTCCGGTTTTCCATTATCTAAACTTTCTGCAATAATTAAATCATCAGCAGACTCTTCAAGCTTATCTGCTAATTTCATTAAAACATCAGATCGATATTGCTTAGTAGTTTTACTCCATATTTTGAATGCTACTTTTGCTGCAGAAACAGCATTGTTTATATCGTTATCATTACTGTCAGGAATTAATGAATAAACATTACCGTTTGAAGGATTGTAATTATCTAAATATTTTCCAGAATCTGGCGCAACTAAATTGCCATCAATATAATTATAAATTTTTTTCATCAATTATAGACTTGCTGTTCTTCCCCCGTCAACAGGTAGATTAATCCCATTAATATAGCTTGCTAAATAAGAGCTTAAAAAGACAACTGCACTAGCAACCTCACTAGCCTCACCAAACCTATGTGAAGGAACAGAATTTTTCATCATTAATTCAACCTCATTTATAGACTTACCCTGAATCTCTGCTTTTTTATGTATTAACGATTTTAATCTATTTGTATTTGTAAATCCTGGCAATACATTATTAACCGTAATACCATAAGGTCCTAATTCTAAAGACAAGGTCTTTGCCCAGTTAGCAACTGCTGCTCTAATTGTATTAGAGACGCCCAACCCTTGTATTGGAGCTTTTACTGATGTTGAAATGATATTTATTATTCTTCCAAAATTATTATCTTTCATACTTCCAACGACTTTTTTTACTAATATCTGATTATTAATTAAATGCATCCTAAAGGCTTTTTCAAAATCTAATGGGTCAGCCTCTGTAATTGGTCCAGCAGCAGGGCCACCAGTATTATTAACTAATATATCATATGTAGATTTTAAATTACTAATTTTTTTTTCAAAATTTTCATCACTAAAATCTATGCATGCATAATCATGTTTTTGGCCTAAAGTTGTATCTAAAGAAGTGGTAACATCTCTTAATGCATTCTCATTTCTTGCAATTAACGTAACATTTACTCCTTGTATAGCTAGCTCTTTAGCTGTAGCCATTCCTATTCCCTGAGTGCTTCCACAAACAATAGCATTTTTATTTCGTAATCCTAAATTCATTTATTTTTGTTGCTAAAATTATAACCTAACTCACTTTTAATATCCTCAGGTAATTCAGGAAGATAAACACGAGATATCATAAGCGTTGAGATATTTGCTATATCTTCAAATAATCTATGCTGATCAACTGTCTGTTTTAAATACCCCTGACCTGAAGAGCCTCCGGTTCCTATTTTTTGACCCAACATTTTCTCAACCATTTGCACATGTCTAAAGCGCCATAAAGATATTTTATGATCCATTTCTACAAGTTTTCTTAAGAATCTATATGGAAGATGTAGTATTGGCTGTTCCCTATATAAATTAATTAAAAGCGCAGACATTGTTGCTTTATATGACAAACTTGTAGTACCATCTTCTATTGACTTAAGATGATTTTCTTCATTAAAAATATTGTCAAAATACTTTTTATTTTCTTCAATCATTTTAATCCTTATTTTTTTATCATTCTCATTAAGATTTTTAGAATCATTAATTTCAGAAGCTTCATTTTCCATCATATCTGAAACAGCTTGCTTATATTCTTGTGTAAAATCAAAATCTTTCATATTTAAAAAAGGAATTCTCTCTAACCATTTCTCGACAAGTAAAAATAAAGAATCACTCTCTTCAAGTTCTAGTATCTCTTCTTTTTTATCACCTGAAAACTGACTATGGTAAGGGCATCCTCCAAACTGATGACGCTCCTTAATTTTTAATCCTAGCATTACTTCTAACTTTCTAAACTGATGAGATTGAAATCCTGATGCTGGAGATAGATTGTTTCTAAAATCTAGAAAATCTAAAGATGTCATGGTTTCTAAAATATCTAATTGTTGTACTAAAACATCTAATATTTTATTTACCCTGTCCAGTCTTCCTACAATCAAGCCCACATTCTCTTCGTCAATTTTCTCCTTCTTAAACAAACTCATAATTGATGTTAACTCATGTATTATCTGTTTAAACCACAACTCATAAGTTTGATGAATAATAATAAACAACATCTCCTCGTGAGCTTCACTTTTATTTTTCTTGCCACTAAGAGGGTGTTGCGCATTTAGTATTTTATCAAGATCTAAATAGTTAATATAATGAACAGAAGATGTTTGGTCAGACATGAAATATGTTTAAATGTGCAGTAAATATAAGAAGATATTTTACAAAAAGATTGATGTAATAATTAAAAAAAATAAAAGAGCTAATGAACAAGATTCTACCCAAAAAGAATAAAAGTAGCCTCCTCTTTTTTCATGTGATCTTTTAATGAAAAATTGAGTATAAATACAACATAAAACAGCAGACAGCATTATTTGTGGATTTGGGGTTATTATTAAGTGTTGAAACAACTCAAGTGTCAAATATAAACAGAGCATTATTAATGATATTTTTTTTGATATTTCAACGCCAAATAAAATTGGTATTGTTTTTAATTTTAAAATATCAAGTTGAATATCTCTAATGTCAAAAGGAATTGTTATAGCAATAATAAAAAAAAATCTTGAAAGTAATGATAGAATAACATCAATACTAATTTCTGAATTTTCTTCTACAATAACTGGCAATAAAACAGTAGATAAACTCCAAGAAAAAGCAATTAAATATACTTTTATATATGGAATATTTCGTAAAAATAATGGGTACATAAAAGACAAGAAAGATATTAAAACAATTAATAACTTAGCGTTGTTATTAAAACCTATAAAAATATATGTAAATACAATTAACGCAATAAAAAGCAGGAAGTATATTAATTTATAATTACTGATAAACCATTGCTTTCTTTTTTTATTAGGAATCTTATATATAGATATAATCCTCTGAAAATTATATGAGATAAATGTTGCAACAAATAAAAAACTAGTAACATCAAAATTAAAAGAAGTAAAAAAAATAAACTGAGTTGATAAAACCAATGCCACTACACAAAGTGAAACATATATATTACTTAAAACAAAAAATCTAATAACAGAAGTCAAATTATTTTTTAAAAAACAATATTTATAATTTTATTTAGAACAATAATAATTCGTTTAGGTTCTGCTTCTTTAAGATAGGTTCTTGTTTTTTCATGATTCATAACTAGCTTCTCAATATCATTCTTTTGCATATCAGTTGGTAAATCAATCTTGAACCGCATCTTTCCATTAAAAGAAACAGGATAACTTATTTCTTTCTCAACTAAATATTTAGAATCAAATTTAGGAAAAGAAGATAAAGTTATAGATTCTGGATTAGCTAGCTCAGACCATATCTCTTCACATATATGTGGTGCATACGGAGAAAGAAGAATAAGGAAATCTGAAATTACATTTTTATCATTACATTTTTGATCAATTAATTCATTCAAACAAATCATTAAACTACTAACTACTGTGTTAAATGAATATCGTTCAATATCTTCTTCTACTTTTTTAATAGTCTTGTGAAGCGACTTATATGAAAGATTACTTACCCTTTCCGAAATACTAACTGATAAATTATTAGCATTATCATGAGTATGTCTCCATAATTTTCTTAAAAAATTATGAACCCCACTAATTCCTTTTGTATCCCAAGGCTTAAACTGTTCTAATGGACCTAAGAACATCTCATACAATCTTAATGTGTCAGCGCCATATTTATCTACTAGATCGTCAGGTGTTTGAGTATTATATTTTGATTTTGACATCTTCTCTATTTCAAATCCGCACTTATATTTTCCCTTTTTATCTAAGATAAATTTCGCATTATAGTATTCTTTCCTCCAGTTTTTAAACTGATTAATATCTAAAAAATCATTATCAACAAAATTAATATCAACATGTAACTTTGTAGTTTCATATGCGTCTTTTCTATCCTCAGTGACAAAAGTATTTGAATCCTTGATTCGATAAACAAAATTAGATCGACCCAAAATCATACCTTGATTTATGAGTTTTTTAAATGGTTCCTCAAAGTTTATGTGTCCTTTATCATATAAAAATTTAGTCCAAAAACGAGAGTACAGAAGATGTCCAACTGCATGTTCAGCTCCACCTATATATAAGTCAACAGAGCTCCAATATTCTGATTTTTCTTTCGACACAAACTCTTCGTCATTTAAGGGGTCCATGAATCGTAAAAAATACCATGAAGAACCGGCCCAACCAGGCATAATATTTGTATCCATCCTATCTCCCTTAAAAATATTCCAATCTGATTTTGATGCCCGAGCAAGGGGAGGCTCTCCATCTTTAGTTGGTAAATATTTATCAATCTTAGGTAATGTCACAAATTCATTATCATCTAACAAGTGTGGTGTACTGCCTAAATAATAAACAGGAAACGGTTCTCCCCAATACCTCTGTCTAGAAAAAACAGCATCTCTTAATCTATAATTTATTCTTTCTTTACCAATACCTTTCTTAACTATGTGCTCAATAGATAAATTAATTGCGTCAGAACAGTTAAGATTGTTTAAGAATTTAGAATCTTTTATAAGAGCATCTTTTCCCTCAAATGAACTTTCAGAAATATCAATATCCTTAAATATATTTATTATCTCAATATTATAATGTTTTGCAAACAACCAATCTCTTTGGTCTCCACAAGGTACTGCCATAACTGCACCAGTTCCATATGATACTATAACATAATCTGCAATCCATATTGCAACTTTTTTTCCAGTAAAAGGATGTATAGCATAGCTTCCTGTAAACACTCCACTTACTTTTTTTTCAGATTGACGATCTCTCTCAGATTTTAATCTAGTAGATTTTATATATTCCTGTACAGTCTTTAAATGAGTAGGTGTTTGTAATTTGCTAACTAAATGATGTTCAGGTGCTAATACAAGAAAGTTAACACCAAATAATGTATCTGGTCTTGTTGTAAAAACTTCTATTTTATCTTTACAACCAATATCACTACTAAGTTCAACTTCAAAAGACATTGTTACTCCTTTGGATTTTCCAATCCAATTTCTTTGTATTTCCTTTAGTGAATCTGACCAGTCTAAGTTATCTAAGCTTTCGTTAAGCCTATCTGCATAAGCAGTAATCCTAAGTGACCATTGTTGCATCATTTTTTGTTCAACAGGAAAACCTCCTCGCTCTGAAAAACCATTTTTGACTTCGTCATTTGCAAGAACAGTTCCTAGATCTGGACACCAATTTACTATATTAAAAGATAGAAAAGCTAGCCTATATGAAAGTAAAACATCTTCTTGCTCATCTTTTGTGAATGATTTCCAGTCCTCTTTTGTGAAATCTCTTATCTTATCGTCGCAACAATAAGATGAGCCAATATTGCCATTTAAAACAAAAAAACTGATAACTTCAGAAATATCAATTGCTTTATTTTTTATTTTACAATATGAAGAATTAAATAACTGCTTAAAAATCCATTGTGTCCATTTATAATACTTAGGATCTGAAGTCTGAATCTCTCTACTCCAGTCATAGGCAAAACCAAGTTTATCTAACTGAGATCTATACCTCTCTGTATTCTTTTTTGTAGCTAATTCTGGATGTATTCCTGTTTGAATAGCATACTGTTCAGTTGGCAAACCGAAAGAATCATAACCCATAGGGTGCAGCACATTATAGCCTTTTGTCTTTTTATATCGAGCATAGATATCTGATGCAATATAACCCAAAGGATGGCCAACATGTAGGCCGGATCCAGAAGGATATGGGAACATATCTAAAACGTAGAACTTCTCTTTCTCTCGATCTTCATTAACCTGATTCGTTAAATTATCAGACCAGTATTTTTGCCATTTCTCTTCAATATTTTTAAAATTGTACTTCATTGAATTGTTAAATTATCACCTACAAATTTAACTAATCTAAACAAATCTTTGCAGTATTTTTATATTTTAGCATTTATAATGAATAAGAGAAAAAATAAATCACTCAACAGAAGAATTATTTCTTCATCAGTATCGGTGATTATAAGCTTATCACTAGTCTTATTTGTTATAGGACTACTATCTTTAGTGCTAATAAATGCACAGAAAATTTCCAATTATGTTAAAGAAAATGTCGGTTTTTCAATAATGATTAAAGAGAAAATAAAAGAAATAGAACTGCTTGAGTTTAATAAAATATTAGATGCTGAAGAGTTTACAAAACAAACACGATTTATCTCCAAAGAAGAGGCTACAAATGAATTAGAGCTAGAATTAGGTGAAGATTTTGTAAGTTTTCTGGGGTTTAATCCAATAATGGCTTCAATTGATGTTAAATTAAATTCTCAATATGCAAATAATGATAGCCTTCAGGCTATAAGTGAAAAAATAGCTAAGAATGATATTGTGCATGAAATTTATTATCAAAAAGATCTAATAAAAAAACTCAATAAGAATGTAAAAAAATTGTCTGCATTTCTACTCTCATTTAGCTTTATCCTTTTTTTTATTGCATTTGCGTTAATTAACAATACAATTAGACTTTCTGTTTATTCTAAAAGATTTATAATAAGAACAATGAGATTAGTAGGTGCAACAAATAGCTTTATTCAAAAACCTTTTTTAATAACAGGCGTATATCAAGGAATGTGCAGTGCTCTATTTGCAATATTCATGCTTATTGGATCTATACAGCTAATACAAACAGAGACAGCTAGTATTTTAAAAATTAACGATTTACAAATTATTGGTCTAGTGTTTATTGTTTTATTCTTATTTGGAATAATCTTAAGCGGAGCTTCAACATTTTTTGCTGTACGAAAATTCATAAAACTTAAAGAAAGCGAGTTATATAACTAAAACTAAAAAAAAAATGGACTTTATTTTTAAAAGAAAAAATTATTTACTACTTATAAGCGGCTTAATTCTAATATTGGCTGGATTAGCTCTTATGGTAGGGGGGGGTTCAGAAGACCCAAATGTTTTCCTAGAATCGGAACTATTCAGTTCTCAAAGACTAACTTATGCACCAATACTTATAATTAGTGGTTTTATATTAGAGGTTTTTGCTATTATGAGTCGATCAGAAACTAAAAAATAGGTGGATATAATTAATGCTATAATCCTTGGTATAATACAAGGATTAACAGAGTTTCTTCCTGTGAGTAGTAGTGGTCATTTAGAAATATTTAAAGCATTGCTAGGTGAAGTAAAAAATCCTAAAGACAATATCCTTTTGACTGTTGTCTTGCACTGTGGAACTGCATTTAGCACAATTATTGTTTTCAGAAAAGATATTTTAAAGATTTTTTACGATTTATTGGGTTTTAAAAAGAATGAAAGCTTTTGGTTTTCAATTAAAATTATTATTTCTATGATCCCTGCTGCTATTATTGGGTTTTTCTTTAAATCAGAAATAGATGGTTTATTTAATGGTAATTTAATAATTGTTGGCTCAATGCTTATCGTGACAGGAGTACTACTCTTATTAGCAGATAAAGCTAAGATTTCAGAGAAAAAAATTAATGTAACCTCAGCATTCCTAATAGGAATTTCACAAGCAATAGCTATAATTCCAGGAATCTCTAGATCTGGTGCTACTATATCTATTGCGGTTCTTCTAGGAATTGACAAAGAGAATGCAGCAAAATTTTCCTTCTTAATGGTTGTTCCTTTAATTCTTGGAGCACAAGCAAAATCACTTATATCTGAAGAGGTAATACAAGACTCATCAATATACCCTTTAATTATAGGTTTTTTCTTTGCATTTATAACAGGTATAATTGCATGTAAATGGATGATTAAATTAGTTAAAAATAGTCAGCTAAAATATTTTTCATATTACTGCTTTTGTATTGGTTTAACGGTAATTATTTTCAGCTTATAAAATGCTACAAAAATTAGCATTACTAACTAAAGAAGAATTTCAAGAAGGACAAATCCTTTTGTTAAATAAAGAAATAGGATGGACCTCCTTTGATATTGTAAAAAAAATCAAAAACTTATTAAAAGAGAAATTCAAAATAAAAAAAATAAAAGTAGGACACGCAGGCACTCTTGATCCTCTTGCTAGTGGACTTCTTATTATATGTACAGGGAAATCTACAAAGATAATCACTTCAATTCAAGATCAGAAAAAAACCTATACTGGAGAGATCACTTTAGGAGCATCTACACCATCATTTGATCTAGAAACAGAAATTAATAAAACATATAATGTTTCAAATATCACTAATAAAAATATAAAAGAAGTATCAAAAACTTTTTTAGGAGAAATAAATCAAAAGCCTCCTCTTTTCTCAGCCATAAAAATTAAAGGAGAGCGTTTATATAAAAAAGCCAGGCGCGGAGAGATTGTAGAAATTAAATCACGTAAAGTAACGGTATTCTCATTTGAAATAAATACAATTGATATACCAAAATTTACTTTTCAAATATCATGTAGTAAGGGTACATATATACGTTCAATTGCAAATGATTTTGGGATAAAATTAGGAAATGCTGGGCATCTATCTTGCTTAAGTAGAATGGGAATTGGAGAATATAACCTAAAAGATGCAATTACTATAGCTGAATTTGACAAAAAACTAAATATGTAGTTTCTATTGACATCGGCAGCTCAATACATTATATTTGCAAACCTAAAATTACTACCCCATGAAATATAAATTATCAATGTATAACTTCGATCTTCCTGAAAAACTGATCGCAGATACACCAGCAAAAACAAGAGATGATGCCAAACTTATGGTATTACACAAAGAAACAGGAGAAATAGAACATAAAAAAGTTTCTGATCTAATTGACTACTTTGATGATGGAGATGTAATTTGCCTAAATAATACAAAAGTTTTTCCAGCAAGACTCTATGCAAATAAAGAAAAAACTGGCGCAAGAATTGAAGTTTTCTTACTTAGAGAGCTTAATAAAAAAAATAGAATTTGGGATGTTTTAGTCGACCCAGCAAGGAAAATACGAATAGGTAATAAGTTGTTCTTTGGAGATAATGATGAATTAATTGCAGAAGTAATAGACAACACAACATCAAGAGGAAGAACACTAAGATTTCTATATGATGGAACACATGAGGAATTTAAAGAAACCTTAAATACTTTAGGACAAACACCTCTACCTAGATATATTAAAAGAGAACCTACCTCTCAAGACAATGAAAGATATCAAACAGTTTTTGCGAAAAACGAAGGGGCTGTTGCAGCTCCAACAGCTGGATTACATTTTAGCAAAACACAAATGCTAAAAATGCAGATCAAAGGAATAGAATTTGCTGAAACAACTTTACATGTAGGTTTGGGAACTTTTAGTCAAATTATGGTTGAAGATTTATCTAAACATAAAATGGAATCTGAACAAATGGAGATAAAGCTGGAAGCAGCTGATAAAATTAATAATGGTCTAAATACACAAAGAAAAATTTGTGCAGTTGGTACAACCGTCATGAGATCTCTTGAAACAAGTGTTTCAACTAAAAATATGATAATTCCATATGATGGATGGACTAATATCTTTATTTTTCCTCCTCATGATTTTAAGATTGCTACATCTATGATAACAAATTTTCATTTACCTAAATCGTCTCTTATGATGCAAGTTTCAGCATTTTCAGGATATGATTTACTTATGAAGGCATATAAAGAGGGAATTAAAAAGAAATATAAGTTTCATACATTTGGAGATGCTATGTTAATAATATGAGAAAAGCTGCTTTAATATTAGCAGGGGGAATAGGTAAAAGGTTTAAAACAAAACTCCCAAAACAATTTACACCTATAAATAACCTTCCAGTTTTAATGCATACCCTTGATAGATTTTCCCACTTAAACGAAATTATCTTAGTTATACCGAAAAATCATTTTAAAAACTGGAATATTCTTTGTAAAAAATATAACTTCACTACTTATCATAAATTAGTTGAAGGGGGAGAGACTAGATTCTTGTCTGTGAAAAATGGCTTAAAAAATATCAATAATTGTGATATTGTAGCTATTCATGATGGAGTAAGACCTATAGTTTCAAGGCAGCTTATAAATGATGCAATAAAATTAATTAATGTAAATACTGGAGTCATTCCTATTGTACCCGTAGTAAATACTATAAGAAAAATTGACGACAATGTATCTCAGAATTTGGAACGAAAAAATCTCTTTAGTGTACAGACCCCTCAATGTTTTAAATACGAAGAAATAAAGAATGCCTACAAGCAGTCATATTCTGATTTATTTACAGACGATGCTTCTGTTTTTGAAGCAAATGGAGGAAAAATAATTACAATAGAGGGTGAAGAAAAAAACATAAAAATCACTAAACCTGAAGATTTAAAAATTGTTGACTTGTTTATAAAGGACTTAAAAAAATCTAAATAATTTTTTTTAAGTCAGATTTTTCCAATCCTAATTCAAAATTTGAGATTAAATTAACGCCAGGCTTTTTGCCTATTTCAAATGTTCCAAAATCTTTAAAGCCAAGGGCTTTCGCTCCATTTTTACATGCTATTTTTAAAAGTTCCTGAAGAGTAAAATCAGAATTTTTTTGAATTATTGAAAGTTCACTAATAATAGATAGAGAATCATTTGAGGCTAGACTATCTGTTCCAACACAAAGTCGATCAATATTAAAAATAGAATAATCTGGTATTTTTTGTTCTATAAATAAATTTGCTTTTGGGCAAGTACAATAATAATTATCTGTGATTTCTTGCTTAGAAGTGTATGTGTTGTGAACTAGAAGTATATCTTTTTTTGTTTTAAATTCCTTAAAAAAACTATTACTAGCATCTCTTTTATGCCATATTTCAGGTGATGCTTTAATACTTTTAAGCCAATCACATAAGTCACCTTCTTTATTAAGAAAAAGTTTATTTTCATTATTAGTTTCTTGATTATGAATACTAAATAAAATGTCTTTATCATCTGATATTTTCAATATCCTACTCATCAAGTATGGAGGAACACTATAGAGTGCATGAGGAGTAATTGTAGCTTTCATGTCATTAGACCTAAACATATCTCTTATATTTAATGATTTCTCAATCACATTATCAGCCTCAACATCACTAACCTCAAAAGTTTCAATAAAATTATAATACAATAAATTTCGAGCCTTCTTCTGAATTAACGTATCTGTTGTGTTACATACATCTCCAACAGCTACAATTCCATTTTGTAACATTTCTTCTTCCGCATTTTTGATAGCATCTAATATTTTGCTTTTACTAAAATCATCTCTTTGATTAACGATAGATAGAAATTCTGAAAAACCTTTTACATTATTTGATATACCCTTAAGATGACTTAACTCTAAATGACAGTGTGAGTTTATAAATCCAGGACAAAGAATACCACTATAGATTTCGATTTTATCTGCAAAAGAACCCGATCTAGTGTTGAAAATATTAATTATTTCACCCGTATTATTAACTTGAAGTACACCATTTTTTAAAGGCTCAGAAGTAAGTGTAAATAAATAATCGGCAGATAAAAATCTCATGGGTCAAAAGTAAGTATATCTTTGCAATGTAAATGAATAAAGAAAAAGACATAAGGCTTCTAAGTCAAGAAGAGTTGTTACTATTCTGCTCTAACAATAGTTTACCCAAATTTAGAGCACAACAAATATCAGAATGGCTCTGGAAAAAAAGAGCTGTCAGTTTTGATGAAATGACATCATTATCAATAGAAATTAGGGAACTTCTTAAATTTCATTTTTTAATTAATGCAGTTAAAATACATAAGGCTGAAAGAAGTAATGACGGAACAATAAAATACAGTCTTGCGCTGTATGATAATAAACTTGTAGAAGGAGTTTTAATACCTTCAAAAAAAAGAATTACCGCATGTGTATCTTCCCAAGTTGGGTGTAGTTTGGCATGTACATTTTGTGCAACAGGAACATTAAAGCTTGAGAGAAACCTTAATTTTAGTGAAATATATGACCAAGTTTTTATCCTAAACGAAGAAGCAACCCTCAACTTTGGAAGGCCATTAAGTAATATTGTTTTTATGGGAATGGGGGAACCTTTACTTAATTATGATAATTTATTAAAAAGCATACATTTAATCACTAATACTAAAGGATTATCCATGTCTCCTAAAAGAATTACAGTATCGACTGTAGGTATCGCTAAAATGATTAGAAAATTAGCAGATGATAATATTAAATTCAATTTAGCTATTAGTCTACATACAGCTAATGATTACAAGAGAACTGAACTAATGTCAATTAATGAATCTATACCATTATTAGATCTAAAAGATGCTATAAAATACTTCTATGATAAAACAGAAGTAAGAGTAACTTACGAATATATTTTATTTAAAAATATTAATGATAGCTTAGAAGATGCAAGAGAGTTGATGAAGTTTTGTAAAATAACACCATGTAAGATAAATCTAATTGAATACAATACAGTGGAAAATCTTCCATTTGAAAAATCTACAAACCGAAGAACAGAAGAATTTATTAATTTTCTCGCTGAGAAAAAAATAATTGTTAACCTGAGAAAAAGTAAAGGAAAGGATATAAATGCTGCATGTGGACAGTTAGTCAATAAATTAAAATAAGTTAGATAAAAAATTGATTTTCTAGATATAAAACTTTGTATATTAGCCTAAATAATTCAGCCTATTTTGTTAAAAATTAAGAATATCACACAACCTATAAAAGAGGAAATGAATTTGTTTGAAAAAAAATTCAAGAATTCTCTTAAAACTAAGGTGCCTCTACTTGATAGAATTATGCATTATATCATTAAAAGAAAAGGCAAGCAAATGAGGCCAATGTTTGTTTTTTTAAGTAGTAAATTATTTAATAACGTTAATGAAAGCACATATACTGCAGCATCTTTAATAGAACTACTTCATACTGCTACATTAGTACATGATGATATTATAGATGAAGCAAACTTTAGAAGAGGTGTGTTTTCTATTAATGCCCTATGGAAGAACAAGATTTCGGTACTAGTGGGTGATTTTTTATTATCAAGAGGTTTGTTACTGGCTGTTGAGAAAGAAGAATTTAGACTACTAAAAATTGTTAGTAGGGCGGTAAAAGAGATGAGCGAAGGAGAATTACTTCAAATCGAAAAGACAAGAGAACTTAATATTACTGAAGATATCTACTATGAAATAATTAAGAAAAAAACTGCAACTCTTATTTCAGCTTGTTGTGAATCTGGAGCCGAATCATCTAAAGCTAGTAAGGAAGATGTTGAAAAAATGCGTTTATTCGGAGAGAAAGCTGGAATCGCTTTTCAGATCAAAGATGACCTTTTTGATTATACACAAAATCCAATAATTGGAAAACCAACTGGCATAGATATAAGAGAAAAAAAAATGACCCTACCTTTAATATATACAATTAATAAAGTAGATAAAAAAAATAAAAACTATATTATTAATACAATAAAGAATGATAGTAAAAACTCTGGGAGAATAGAAAAAATAATTAAGCTTGTTAAAGATAATAATGGATTAAAGTATGCTGAAAATAAGATGAATATTTATTATCATGAAGCATTATGTATACTTGAAGGTTTTCCAGAAAATGAGGCTAAAAAATCACTTAGCCATTTACTAGAGTATGTTATAAAAAGAAATAAATGATTCCGAAAAACACTATAGACGAAATATTTGAAACTGTTAAGATAGAGGAGGTTGTGGGTGATTTTGTTACTCTAAAAAAAAGAGGTGTTAATCTTCTAGGCCTCTGCCCATTTCATAATGAAAAAACTCCTTCTTTTACAGTTTCCCCTACAAAGGGAATATATAAATGCTTCGGATGTGGAGAAGGGGGGAATAGTGTAAGTTTCCTTATGGATAAAGAACATTATAGCTACCCGGAAGCCCTTAAATATCTAGCTAAAAAATATAATATAGATATTATTGAAGAAAAAATAACTGAAGAACAAACTCAAATTGCAAATGAGAAGGACAGTCTATATATTCTTTCTGCATTTGCTAAAAACTTTTTTACTGAAAGTTTATGGGATACTGAAGAAGGGAATAATATTGCTTTAAATTACTTTATTGAAAGAGGATTTAGTAAAGAAACAATTAAAAAATTTGAACTTGGCTACAGTCCCAAACAAAAAGATGTTTTTACTAAAGCAGCAATAAAAAACTCATACTTAGAGGAATATGTAGTTAAGTCTGGTCTGGGTTTTAATACCGAAAACCAAGGTGTTGTTGATAGATTTAGAGAAAGAGTTATGTTCCCAATACATAGTTTCTCTGGAAGGATTCTAGGTTTTGGAGGGAGAGCCTTAAATAAAAATGCGAAAGCTAAATATCAAAACTCCCCTGAATCATTAATTTATAATAAAAGTAAAGTTTTATATGGCATATTTTTTGCTAAAAACTCAATAAGTAAAAAAGACAACTGCTATATTGTTGAGGGTTACACAGATGTAATTTCATTACATCAAAAAGGAATTGAAAATGTAGTTTCTGCATCCGGAACTTCATTAACCAGCGATCAAATAAAACTTATAAATCGATTTACAAACAACGTGACTATTCTTTTTGATGGAGATAGCGCAGGAATCAAGGCGTCATTCAGAGGAATAGATATGATCCTTAAAGAAGGTATGAATATTAAAGTAGTACCTTTTCCTGAGAATCTAGATCCGGACTCATTTGCTAGAGAAAATTCAAGTGAAGATCTAATTACATTCTTAAATAAAAATGCTGTCGATTTCATAACCTACAAGACTAAAATATTAAATACTGAAAGTGAACATGACCCCATTAAACGAGTATCTATAATAAAAGACATTATCAAATCCATAGCACTTATTCCTGATTACTTAACAAGAACTGAATATTGTAAAGTTTGTAGCAAACTCCTAGATGTTCAAGAGAGTGTTTTATTAAGAGATATTGATCAAGAAAGAAAGAAAATTAATGTTAATTCGAATCAAAAAAATACAGTCTTAAAAGAAAAGCCTAAGAGAGCCTCAAATAATATAAAACTTAAAAGGTATGAAGAAGAGATTATTAGACTAATACTTAATTATGGCAATGAATTAATCTTCTTTGAAGAAGAGAAGACAAGTGTCGCTAGATTTATAATCAATGAACTTATAATAGATAAAATCAAAATTGAAAATACCCCCCACGATATAATTTATAATGAAATGCTTAGGTTCATCAACTCTAAAAAGAAAATTAATCAAGCTCACTTCACTTCACATGGTAATATAGAAATTAATAAACTGTGCGTTGATTTACTTTCAAATCAACATATGATTAGTGAGAATTGGGTGACAAAACATAAAATCTATACAGGAAGAGAGAGTCAAAATCTACGAAAAACTGCTGAAAAGGCAGTCCTAACACTAAAGCTTCAACATGTTGAAATTAAAATTCAACTAATTCAAAAGAAAATAAAAAATAATAACTCAGAGATAGATGAGCTTAATATGCTCAAGAGTTTAATTATGATAAAAAATCAGATTGCTCTCAAAATAGGTAGGTCAAGCTCTTAAACTATATCACATCTATTAAGTTGATTTGTAGTGTTGTTTTACTCATCCATGTATTTTCGTTTAAAGAATAGCATATGTCTATACTCTCATTATTATGATTTAAAAAGAAAGATGCAAATCCAAATCCAATGGCATCTATTGACGATAAATTTTCTCTAGCAAACTTAAGCTTAACATGAGATTTATCGCTTCCTATAAATCTTTTTTCACCATCAAAACAGAGATTTTTAGTAATAAATACGGGAGTTTTGTTTCCTGGGCCGAAAGGAGAAAATTGTTTTAAAATCCTGTAAAACTTATTATCAATATCTAATAAATTAATTTTAAGATCAATATCAATATTTTGAATAAGTTGTTCCGGCTTAATACTTTTTGAAACAATCTCTTCAAATTTTGCAATAAAAATATCTATGTTCTTCTTTTTAATACTTAAGCCTGCAGCATATTTATGTCCTCCGAACTTGTCACACAAGTAAGAACATTTTTCAATTGCCTTATAAATATCAAATCCTTTTACTGATCTAGCAGAACCAGTTAACATACCATTATGCTCAGAAAGAACAATAGTGGGTTTATAATAAACATCAATTAATCTTGATGCTACAATACCTACTACTCCTTTATGCCAGCTATTTGAAAAAACTACACTAGAAAATTTCTTCTTATCAACCATTTCTAGTGCTTCGTTAGTTATTGATTTTTCTAAATCTTTGCGTTCAATATTATTATTAAGAATTTCTTCTGAATATTTTTTAGCTTTTAAGGGGCTCTCCTCAATTAATAATTCGACGGCATATTTTGCATGTGAAATTCTGCCTGCAGCATTAATCAGTGGAGCAATACCAAATAAAATATCAGAAGAATGTATTGATGATTGTTTTTTAGATATATTAATAAGACTTTGTATTCCAACGCTAGGATTTTTATTAATTTTCTTTAAACCATGAAAAGCAAATACTCTATTCTCACCATTAATAGGAACCATATCAGATATAATACTAATTGCAAGCAAATCAAGATATCTACTTATCTTTTCAAACTTAATTTTATGGTAATTAGAATACCCATGTATCAATTTAAAACCTACACCACATCCCGAAAGTTCTTTAAAAGGATATTTACAGTCTAATTGTTTAGGATTTAAAATAGTATGAGCTTCTGGTAATTTTTTTCCAGGATTATGATGATCACAAATTATTAAATCAATATTATAGTTATTAGCATATTTAACCTGTTCAACTGCTCTAATTCCACAATCAAGAGTTATTATTAAACTGATATTATTAGTGTTAGCAAAATCAATACCTTTTTTTGATACGCCATATCCCTCATCATATCTATCAGGAATGTAGTATTTAACATTTAATCCTTCATTTAAAAGAAATAAGTACATCATTGACACTGATGTAGTGCCATCAACATCATAATCACCATAAACTAAAATGTTTTCACGTTTAGCTTTTGCTAAGACTAGACGATTTACAGCAATTTTCATTCCTTTCATTAAGAATGGGTCGTGTATAGCATCTAATGATGGTCTAAAAAAACATTTTGCATTTTCATAATTAGTGATTCCTCGTAAAACTAATAAAGATGCAATTTCATTACTAACATTTAAATCAAAAGCCAATTTGTTTACTAGCACTTTATCAGCTTTTAAAATATTCCAGTTTTTTTTAATCATTTTTCCCATCTAAAACAATTACAAGCTCACCTTTAATTTTCTTTTGAGTAAAATATTCAAGTATCTCCTTTAGTGAACCTCTTTGTGTTTCCTCGTATAATTTAGTTATCTCTCTTGAAACACTAACTCTTCTTTCTGTGCCAAAAAATTCAATAAAACTTGTTAAAGTCTTTATAATTCTATGAGGAGATTCGTAAAAAATCATCGTTCTTTCTTCATCGAGGAGTTTTTTTAATCTAGTTAATCTTCCTTTTTTAACTGGAAGAAAACCTTCAAATACAAATCGTTCACTGGCCAATCCTGAATTTACAAGTGCTGGTATTAAAGCTGTTGGACCAGGAAGTGTCTCTACACTAATCTTATTTTTCAAACACTCACGAACTAATAAAAATCCAGGATCTGATATTGAAGGAGTTCCCGCGTCAGAAATTAAAGCAAGATTGTTTCCTAATTTTAATTTACCTATTATTTTATCTAATTCTTTATGTTCATTGAATTGATGATAAGAGATTAACTTAGTGTTAATTTTAAAATGATTTAATAACTTTTTACTTACTCTTGTGTCCTCTGCAAGTATTAGATCTACTTGATTTAGAAGCTCTATAGATCGCAATGTGATGTCTTTAAGGTTTCCTATAGGAGTTGGTATGATATATAATTTTGACATATAAATATTTTACATAAAAAATGGATACACTTTTAAATCTGGAGCAATACGTATGGTAGGCGCAGGTAACTTAATATACTTAAATAAATGCTTAAACTTTTTAGCAAAAGAAGTATCCCAGTTTTTTAAAATTTCCATAATATCATAATCTAAAGCAATATAATATTCTTGATTACTTCCTAATTGGCCATTATCTAAATATTGAGTGTCATCAAGACCAAAACCAATAGCAAGGTCAAGCCATGATGGGATTATATCTGTATCAACAAAATGATCTAAATCAAAAGATGCCCAATAAGTTTGATTAGGATAATCATCAAACCAAACAAATTTATTATCCCTATCTCTTTGGCTATTTAAATCCCAAGAGATATTTGATCGTTTAAAATACGAAAATTTAAAATTAATCGCATCTGCTGATTCAGAATAGTATTGTGCAACTGGCCAAAAAGAACCAATAGATCCAGCAGCTAAATCCCACCTACTAAAGCCCCATAAAGGTGCATAAGCATCTTTTAATTCAATAGCTAGCTGGATGCTTATTCCGTATAAAGCGCCATACCAAATAGATTTTTCCTCATTTAATCCTGTCCATTTAAATGATCTTGAGAAAATTTCTGATGAAGCTACTCCTCCAAGAAAATGAGCAGCTTTATCAACATTTAATGCGTAAACAAAGTCATTAGATTTAGAAAAATGAAAATCCCGAACATCATCATTCCACCAAGAATTCTTAACATAAATATAGGAAGCGCCTAAACTAAGAGACATACTACTTGAAACTAAAAAAACTCTTCCTTTTTTAACATTATTAGTGTCTAAATTATAACTTAATATAATATTAGAGAAAAAATGAGAGAATATGAAGAAAAACAAAAATCTAAAATTCATAAAAATATGATATCGGTTTTATACTTTTGTTAGCAAACATAACCAAATAGTAAGATAATCATGTCTTTGGGATCACAAATCAAAAAGGAAAATTTTTATGGTAAAATTGAGATCATCTGTGGCTCAATGTTTTCTGGAAAAACAGAAATATTGATTAAAAAAGTAACTAATGCCAAGCAACAAAACTTAAAAGTCAAAGTCTTTAAGCCCAAACTAGATAACAGATATAGTAGCAACAAAATAATTTCGCATGATAAAAATGAAATAAATGCAATAGCAGTAAACAATACAAATGAAATAGTAAAATTATCGAAAGGTTTAGATGTAATTGCTATTGATGAGATTCAGTTCTTTAAAAAGGATATTATAAAGACATGTACTTTGCTTTCAATGAAAGGGATAAGAATCATATTAGCAGGACTAGATATGGATTATCTTGGAAGACCCTTTGGAGCTATGCCTGAATTAATGTCAATAGCTGATTATATAATTAAACTACATGGAATCTGTGAAATTTGTTCTGGAACTGCTAATCATACATTTCGAATTACAAAAAATAAACTCACAATAGATATAGGGGAAAAAGATAAATATCAAGCAGTATGTAGGGTTTGTTTTAATAAAAAGAATTTCCAAAATGGATAAATTTCACGAATCTATTTTTAATATTAACTTAGATGATATATCTAAGAACCTTGATTATCTAAAAAGCAAACTAAATAAATCAACTAAAATTATTGCAGTAATCAAAGCTTATGGTTACGGCCATGGAGATATTGAGATTGCCAAAAAATTAGAAGACCTTAATGTATATGCATTCTGGGTTGCTGATTTTGAAGAAGGGGTTAGGCTTAGAAAATTGGGTATAACAAAACCAATCATAATTGCAAACCCAAGCCCAAGATCAACAAATCAGATTATTAAATATAAGCTCGATATAGTAATCTATAATTTTAGGCTTCTTGAAGCTTTTGGAAAACTAAATAGAAAAATAAAAATTCATATTAAGTTTAACTCTGGTATGAATAGGTTTGGGTTTAATGAAAATGATATTAAAGAACTTAAACTAAGAATTGATAACTATTCTTATCTAAAGATTGAATCAATATGCTCTCACCTTTCATCCAGTAAAAACAAAAATAATGATCAAATTACATTAAATCAATTTGAAAGATTTGAAAAAATAATAGTCAGTTTCAAAACCCTTTTTTCAATAAAACCTTTAATTCATATTTTAAATACTAATGGGGTTTTAAGGTTTAAAAAATATCAATATAACACCGTGAGGATTGGTATAGGACTATTTGGGATTCATGAGGATAAGAAATTAACACAAATAGGCACGCTATCAAGTTCAATAAGTCAAATAAGGATCCTTAGAAAAGGAGATCATGTTGGATATGATACAAGCTTTATATGTAAGAAGAAAATGAAAATAGGTATAATTCCTTTTGGATACGCAGATGGGTTAGACAGACAGCTAGGATATAATAATGGCTCTCTTTCTGTAAAAGGAGTTTTATGTAATATAATTGGAGATATAAGTATGGATTCTTGCGCTATCGACATAACAGGGTCTGATGCTAAAGAGGGAGATAGAGTAGAGATTTTTGGATCAAATAATAATATTAATATAATGTGTAAAAAAACGAACTCTATCCCTTATGAATTTCTTTCTAAAATTAATAGACGAATAAAAAGAATATACACTACTTCTTCTACTTAGTAAGAATCTCTTTATATAGAGAGGGATCTGAAAGAATCTCTAATGCTTTCTTTACATCAGGATCAAAATTTAAAGAATTTTTAATTCTGCCTTCTTGGAAAGAATATCTACTAACAATCTCACCACTTAATATTTCTTTTATGGTTTCTTGATTTCTATTTAGATCATTTTTCTTGTTTAACTCAAATTCACTAAATAGAAGATCATATTCTTCTTTTATCAAATCGTAATAGCTTTCTTTTTCTGATTTCTTCTTTAAATTCTCAAAAGCTTTTTCGGTTTCTGTTTTATAATCATATGATTTATCAGCAAGAAACTCAGTAAATAAGCCAAAACCCTCTTCTGAAATGCATGCTGTACTTTCAAACAATAAAGATTCATTTTGATGCCTATATAAAGTTGCATAGTCAAAAATGAGACGCTCTCTTAATAAAGAGAAAATTAAATTACTCACCTCCTCCTCTTCTACTTCAATATCTGGCTTAATTCCACCACCATCAAAAACTATTCTGCCATTTTTAGTTTTAAAAGCTGTCATCAGGGAGTCGGGAACTTTACCTACACTACCATCTTTATTCCTATTAGAATAATCTAAAGCTTGTATACATCTACCACTAGGAATATAATATTTTGCTACAGTTAGTTTTAGCTGTGAATTATAACTCAATTTTCTAGTTTGTTGTACAAGACCCTTTCCATAACTTCTTTGGCCAATTACAACACCTCGATCAAGATCTTGCACGGCACCTGAAACAATTTCAGAGGCTGATGCAGAACTCTGATTTATCAAAACTATTAGTGGTACATCTAAGTTCAGTGGTTCTTTATTAGCTTTGTAAGTTTTATCCCATGAGTCAATTTTACCTCTTGTACTAACAACTTCCTGCCCCTTTTTAACAAAAAGATTTACAATATCAACAGATTCGTTCAGTAAACCCCCTGGATTATTTCTCAAGTCTAATATAAGACCATTCAAATCTCCATCACTTTGTAAATCTACAATTGCATTCTTAACATCCTTACTACAATCACGCGTAAAACTTCTTAATTTCAAATAACCTATCCCTTCTTCTAAATAAGCAAAGTAGGGAACACTTTTTACTGAAATTTTTTGCCTTTTAAAGCTAACTTCAAAAGATTCATTAGTATAAGGCCTTTCTATCAAAAGCTGTACTTCAGTATTTGGCTGTCCTTTTAATACTTTACTTACCTCTTCTGTTGTTTTTCCTTTTGCATCAACACCATCTATTTTTAAAATTTTATCTCCAGCCATCAGACCAGATTTTTGAGCAGGAAAACCTTCGTAGGGTTCACTTATATATACAAAGTTATCTCTTTTTGTAATCATAGCACCTATACCTCCGTATTGTCCTGTAGTCATAAATTTAAAATCCTCAATCTCTGACTCTGGAATATAATTAGTATACGGATCTAATGATTTTAACATTTCATCAATAGCAGTTTTCATTAATTTTCCAGGGTCTGTTTCATCAACATAAAAATTATTTAATTCTCTATAAACAGTAGTGAAAATATCAAGATTTTTAGCGATTTCAAAGTAGCTATCAGTAAAACTAAAAGAGCCAAGAGCTACAACTAGAATTAATATAAATATTTTTGTTTTTTTATACATTATATGTTTTTTTAAGGTACTGGATCATAACCACTTCCACCCCATGGGTGGCATTTTAAGATTCTATTAAATGTAAGTCGTATTCCTTTTAAAGGGCCGTGTTTAATTATACTTTCTTTTGAGTATTTTGAGCATGTCGGTAAATACCTACAACGGGCAGGTATTATCGGTGAAATAAATGATCGATAAATATATATAATTGACAATAAAAATATAGAAATTAACTTACTCATAATTTACTATTTAAACGAACTAAAGATAATTTTATTTTTTCTTCAATTACCAAAAAAGATAAAATATCTTTTGATTGATAAATTATTGATAAATCAATTTTTGCTTGTTTTTCTTTTAAATTACTAATTAGATGCGATTTGTTATTTCTAAAAACCTCTTTGATGTGTCTTTTGATTAAATTTCTATTAACCGCCTTAGGAATATTTCTCTTTGGAATAACAATCTGCGTCTTTATAGACGAGATTCTCTTGTCATCTACTTTCAAATAGATGCATCTAAATGGTTCTTCAAAAAATGAAGTCCCTTTAGAAAATAAATTCTCTGTAGATTTTCTATCACAAAGTCTTTCTGACTTTTTGAAAGTATTCATAAAAATTATTAAAAGTTAAATAATGAATTACCTCTTCCTTTTATTAGATTCTTTAATATACTGCTCTAATGCCATAGACATAGATGGGGCATTCTTATTAGGGACCTCTATGTCTACACGTAAATTAAACTCATTAGCAGAAATAACAGTTGTTGGTCCAAAAACTGCTAAGCGAGTTTCCCCTTGAACAAAGTCAGGGAAGTTTTCAAGAAGAGATCTAATACCAGTTGGGCTAAAGAAAACTAAAATATCATACTTAACATCTTTTAGATCAGATAAATCAGAACAAGCTACTTTATACATTTGTGCTTTTATATACTCTAGTCCACTTTCCTCTAAAGATTTGTTAGGTCTTTCCTTTAATATATCTGAACATGGAAAAATAAACTTACTATCAGTATGTTTTTGCATAACAGGAATAAGGCTTGCAAATGTTTGTTCTCCAGTAAATATTTTTCTTTTCCTGAATGTTATAAAGTTTTGAAGATAATGAGCAATGGCCTCAGAAACACAAAAATATTTAGTATAATCCGGGACCTTTATTCTCAATCTTTCACACATACTAAAATAGTGATCCATAGCATGCTTACTAGTGAATATCACAGCGTCATGATTTAGAATACTAATTCTTTGTTCTCTAAACTCAATTGTAGAAATCTCTACAACATGAATAAAAGGCCTATAGTCAATCTTTAAATTATATTTCTTTTGAATTCCCGCATAAGGAGATTTACCCTCAGGTTGGGGTTGTGATATTAATATTGATTTTACTTTTGTTTTGACTAAACTCATTGTTTATCATTTTAGTAAAAAAAACCTTTTGTAATTAATACAAAAGGGGGTAATTCTAGAATACAAAGATACAAAAATATATAAAAAGAAGATATTCCAAATGAATTTGTTCCTACTCTCCAAATCCAGAAAGATTTAAACAATAGAAATATTAGTCCAACAATAAAAACTAAATTAATTAATATCAAGTTAATATCAAATGCAAGAAAATATAAAACTAGTATTAGAGGAAAAATAATAATAGCTAAAGATTTGTCAGACAAATAAGAAAAAAAAACTGTAAGTCTTGTTACGTCATGGATAAAGAGTAGTTTACCTAAAAATTTAATTACTAAGAATTTTAAAAGATAATAGAAAGATATAGAAGAAACGACAATTATAAACTCGAGTAAGTAGATAGAGTTATTTTTATATAAAAATAATAAAGAGAAATTAATTAACAAAACTATAAAGGTTATCCAATTTACACGCTCTGTAAAAGCATTATCTTGTCTTAGGTACTGACTAGCATAACGATACCTGAAAGATGCAAGAATTAATAGTTTTGTATGTTTCCAGTAATAAGCTCTTAATATTCCTATTAAAAAAAATGATAACGTTAGAAGAGAGAAAACTAAAAAATTATCTATTTCTATTTGTGTATTTGGTAGCATAATTTTACAAAAATACTTTTTACATATATAATTATTAAGAGTTATTTAATAATGTTTATAAAAACAATACTTTTGTAAAAAATTAATTTTTATAAAATGAAACAAGATCTATATCAAGCTCCTGATTATTTTAAGATGGATGAACTACTTACTGAAGAACATAAGCTTATTCGAGATGCTGCTAGAGAATGGGTAAAGAGAGACATATCCCCAATTATTGAAGAAGCTTGTCAAAAAGCTGAGTTCCCAAAACATATTATTCCTGGATTAGCTGAAATTGGTGCTTTTGGACCATATATACCAGTAAAATATGGTGGTGCTGGATTAGATAATATTTCATATGGACTAATAATGCAAGAATTAGAGCGTGGTGATAGCGGAATACGATCTACTGCTTCTGTACAATCGTCATTGGTTATGTATCCTATTTTTAAATATGGGAATGAAGAACAGAGAGTAAAATATCTTCCCAAGCTAGCATCTGGAGAGTATATTGGTTGTTTTGGGTTAACAGAGCCTAATCATGGTTCAGATCCAGGAGGAATGACAACTAATATAAAAGATATGGATGATCATTTCCTTTTAAATGGTGCTAAAATGTGGATTTCAAATTCTCCATTTGCTGATATTGCTGTCGTTTGGGCAAAAAATGAAGAAGGTCGTATAAAAGGAGTGATTGTTGAGAGAGGGATGAACGGTTTTACGACTCCAGAGACACATAATAAATGGAGCTTAAGAGCTTCTGCTACAGGAGAATTAGTTTTTGATAATGTTAAAATTCCAAAAGAAAACATTTTACCAAATAAGGATGGGTTAGGAGCTCCATTGGGTTGTCTAGATTCTGCAAGGTATGGAATTGCTTGGGGAGCAATAGGGGCAGCTATGGATTGTTATGACACAGCTCTACGATATTCTAAAGAAAGAATTCAATTTGGAAAACCAATTGCAGCCTTTCAATTACAACAAAAAAAATTAGCTGAAATGATTACTGAAATTACTAAAGCTCAATTTTTAACTTGGAGATTAGGAGTTTTAAAAAATGAAGAACGAGCAACTACAGCACAAATATCAATGTGTAAAAGAAATAATGTAGAAATGGCTCTAAAAATTACTAGAGAAGCAAGACAAATATTAGGCGCAATGGGGATTACAGGAGATTACTCAATAATGCGTCATATGATGAATCTAGAGTCAGTTATTACATACGAAGGAACACATGATATTCATTTATTAATTACTGGACTAGATATTACAGGAGAGAATGCTTTTAAATAACATTTTATTTAGAATCTAATAAATCAGCAACTTTAGTAAGTTCAGCATAAAACTTAACTCCATATTTTCTGATTAGTGGTGATTTTAAAAATTTATAAACCGGAATCTTTAATTCCTCTCCAAGAATACATGCTGGAGAGCAAATTTTTATTGATTCGTAATTTATAGCATCAAATTCAGTATAATGTGTTATTCTAATAGGAAATAAATGACAAGAAATAGGTTTTTTAAAATCTGTCTTCTTTTCTAAATAAGCTTTTTCGATAGAGCATTTTGAGATTCCTTGTTCCTCAATCACAAAAGCACATTGGCGGTTGTTAACTAATGGAGTGGTTAGATCACCATCTCTATCTTTTACGGAAATACCTTTTTTAAGAATAACTTTTTTTCCTGCTCTACTCATATATGGTTCAACAGCATGATAAATATCTGCTATCTTTTGAATTTCCTCTTTTAGTAATGGAGCTCCTGAATCCCCCTCTACACAACAAGCTCCTTTACATGAATTTAAATCACAAATAAATTTTTTTTCAAAAACATCTTTAGAAATAATCTTATCTTCAACTTGAATCATCTTGTAAAACTACATAATTAAATTTGAGAATTATTATTTTTGTAACATGGCAAACTATGAAGGCCTTTTTAAAAAAATTGTAGCTCATTCAAAAGAGTATGGATTTGTTTTTCAATCATCCGAAATTTATGATGGGTTGGCTGCTACATATGACTATGGGCCAAATGGAGTTGAACTTAAAAATAATATCAAAAAATATTGGTGGAAATCAATGGTTAATATGCATGAAAATATTGTTGGTCTTGATGCCTCAATTTTTATGCATCCAAAAACATGGAAAGCATCTGGGCATATAGATGCTTTTAATGATCCATTAATTGATAATAAAGATTCAAAAAAGAGATATAGAGCGGATATCCTTGTTGAAGATCATATTGCAAAAATTGAAGTGAAAATTGAAAAAGATTGTGTAAAAGCATCTAAGCGTTTTGGTGATGCTTTTAATAGAGAAGAATTTATTACTACAAATGGTAGAATTATAGATAGACAAAAACAAATTGATTTAATAAAAGAAAAAATGAGTACTGCACTTAATGCTGGTACTTTAGAAGAAGTAAAATTATTAATTGAAGAGTTAGATATTAAATGTCCTGTTTCGGGAACAAATAACTGGACGGATGTTCGTCAGTTTAACTTGATGTTTAAAACACAGATGGGAGCAGCAGCTGATGGTGCCTCTGATTTATATTTAAGACCAGAAACTGCACAAGGAATTTTTGTAAACTTCCTTAATGTACAGAAAACTGCCAGAATGAAAATTCCCTTTGGAATTGCTCAAATCGGAAAAGCCTTCCGTAATGAAATTGTTGCGCGTCAGTTTATTTTCCGTATGAGGGAGTTTGAACAAATGGAAATGCAATTCTTTGTTCGTCCAGGTGAAGAGATGAAATGGTACGATTACTGGAAAGACTTCAGAATGAAATGGCATAATTCACTTGGAATTGGAGAAGAAAATTATCGGTTTCATGATCATTTAACTTTAGCGCATTATGCAAATGCTGCAACCGATATTGAATTTAAATTCCCATTTGGATTTAAAGAATTAGAAGGAATTCATTCTAGAACCGATTTTGATTTGAAAGCACATCAAGAATATTCTGTAAAAAAATTACAATATTTTGACCCAGAAATTGAAGAAAGTTATGTTCCTTATGTAGTAGAAACTTCAATTGGTTTAGACAGAATGTTCCTTGCTGTTTTAAGTCATTCTTTTATGGAAGAAGATCTAGAAAATGGAGAAAGCAGAGCGGTACTTAAAATTCCTGCAGTTTTAGCTCCATTAAAAGCCGCTATCCTTCCACTGACAAAAAAAGATGGAATGCCAGAAAAAGCTAGAAAAATAATGAAGTCACTTCAACTAGAATTTAATTGCCAATATGAGGAAAAGGATTCTATTGGTAAAAGATACAGAAGACAAGATGCAATTGGAACCCCTTTCTGTATTACGGTTGATCATCAAACTTTAGAAGACAATACGGTTACATTAAGAGATAGAGATACTATGAAGCAAGAAAGAGTTTCTATAGATAAATTACATTCTATTATTGCAGAAAAAGTAAATATTTCAAACTATTTGGTTTAGTTTTTCTTTAATAAATCCTCTATCACCCCTAAATGGTGCAGTATTTTTATTTCTTCACAAGAATCCTTCATCTTTTTTCTGATTTCAGAAGTACTTTCAGGTAATTTTTTGCCTAAATTCTCAAAAATTTCTTTTGATGGCCATTGTGCATAAGCTATATAATGTAAATCTTTTTGTTTATGTAGCCTTGAACCTAAACTACCTTCATATTTCTGCATTAAATTTGTCAATTTTTCCATAAATCAATAAATTTATGTTCGCAATTCTCTTTCACTTTGAATTCATAGATTACAATATACATACTATGCTTTCTTAACTTAATTTTCACCTTCTATAGTAACTGAAATTTTATCAAAAGTAGCGTCAATTGGTGGTTGGATTTTTTCTACCTCTACTTTTACTTTGTGTACTTTGCGTAGAGTTAAAATTGCATCTACAATTCTCTTTGCAGGATGCTCTATCATGTTAGAGCGAATTGTCATTTGTTCTTTAACAAGCTCTATAATTCTAACATAATCCACTGTATGCTTTAGGTTATCTGTTTTCTCTACTTCAGAAGTATCTGCAGTTACCCAAACACTTACAATAAAATGACCCCCTAAAATTGCTTCTTCTGGCAAATGACCGTGATAAGCAAAAACTCTAATTCCCTCTACAGTAATTACCCCCATTATTATATTTTCTTAAGTGCTGTTTCCATTCTTGTAATCGTTTCTTCTTTACCCAAAAGTGCTGCAATATCAAATAAAGAAGGGCCTATTCCAAGTCCTGTTAAAGAAACTCTAAAGGCAGGTAATAGCATCCCCATTCCTAATTCATTTTCTTCTATGTATTTTTTGAATTCTACTTCAATATTTCCAGACGAAAAATCTGATACTTCTGATAATCTATCTTTTAGTTCTGATATATATTTTGGAGTGTCTTCTTTCCATTTTTTACGAATAGTTTTCTCATCATAAGAGGTAGGTGCTTCAAAATAATATTTACCTTCCTCCCACATATCTTTTACAAAAGTAGATCTTTCTTTTAATTGCTCACAAACTTCCTGTACAAAACTATCTTCTACATTTACGTTGTTTTTTTTCAGAATTAACTGAAGATCAATAGCTAAAGCTTCTTTTGACTTATTTCTTAAATATTGCTGATTGAACCAAAGTGTTTTATCAAAATCAAATTTAGCTCCTGATTTACCAACCCTTTTTAATGAAAACGCATCGACTAAGCCTTTAATTGAGAAAATTTCTTGTTGGGTTCCAGGATTCCAACCTAAAAAAGCTAACATATTAATAAAAGCATCTGCAATGTATCCATTCTCTTTATATCCTGAACTTTTTTCTCCATCTTCTGGATTAATCCATTCAGTTGGGAAAACAGGAAAACCTAAACGATCACCATCTCTTTTACTTAATTTTCCATTCCCATCAGGCCTTAGTATTAATGGAAGATGAGCAAATTTCGGTATCTTACTCTCCCATCCTAAATATCTATAAAGCAGCAAATGTAAAGGGGCTGATGGGAGCCATTCTTCACCGCGTATTACATGTGATATCTTCATTAAATAGTCGTCAACTACATTAGCAAGATGATACGTTGGCATGCCGTCTGACTTAAAAATAACCTTATCATCCATATTATTAGTATTTACTACCACCCAACCTCTTATCAAATCTTGTAGTTTAATCTCTTCATTTCTAGGCATTTTTATTCTAATAACATATTTTTCGCCTTTTTCAATTTTTGATTTTACTTCATCTACAGAAAGTGAAATAGAGTTCTTCATATCATTCCTTGTTATAGAGTTATATTGTGGCGATGGAACTCCGGCTTTCTTCATTCTCAGCCTCATTTCAGCAAGCTCTTCTGTAGAGTCAAAAGCATAATAAGCATACCCCTGATTAACTAACATTTGAGCATATTGGGAATATAAATGTTTTCTATCAGATTGTCTATAGGGTTCAAACTCACCACCATCTACAATACTTTCATCAAAATGAATGCCACACCAATTTAAAGATTCAATAATATAATCCTCAGCACCTTCTACAAACCTAGATTGATCTGTATCCTCAATTCTTAAAATTATCTTGCCTTTATTTTTCTTAGCAAACAAATAATTATACAACGCTGTTCTTACGCCACCTATATGTAGTGGGCCTGTAGGACTAGGTGCAAATCTAACTCTAACTTGTGGCATGATGTTAATTTTTAACAAAGATAGTATTTATGATATAAATTATTGAAATGCTGAGTGTTTTAAAATTGTATTTTTGTAATAGTGAAAAATAACAATCTCTTAATTAATAAACTGAATCAGTTTATAAAGAAATTTTATATAAATCAATTAGTCAGAGGTGGAATTCTAACTTTATTGATTTTATTACTATTCTTTATATTCATTGCAACTCTTGAATTCTATATGAATTTTAATGTAGATCTGCGAACATTTTTATTCTGGCTCTATATCATTTCTAATGGAGTAATAATTTTTAAGTTTATTGTAATTCCATCACTAAAGCTATTCAAACTAAGAAAAGGAATTAGTTATAAGCAAGCAGCTAAAATATTAGGTGATCATTTTAATGACATAGACGATAAGCTAATCAATATTCTAGAACTTAGCGAAATGAATTGTGATAACGATTTGGTTCGCGCAAGTATAGAACAAAAAACAAAATCCATATCGCCAATACCTTTTAAGAATGCGGTAAACCTAACTTCAAGTCTAAAACAAGCAAAATGGCTTCTTCTTCCATTTGCCCTAATATTCGTTTTTTTTATTAGTGGAAAAGCAGATATGCTTACAGAAAGTTCAGGTCGGATCATTATGCACAATAAGTTCTTCGAACCTGAAGCTCCATATACTATTAAAATAGAAAATGAATTAAGAACAAAACAACTAGAAGATTTTACATTAAAAATAAAAATAGAAGGAGAAGAAATACCTAAAGAATGTTACATAGCTTTTGGAGGAAGTAAGTTTATCATGCAAAAAAAAGGTAGTACAGAATATCAATATCTCTTTAAAAATATATATGAAGACAAAAAATTCACAATACATGGAGGAGGATACACTTCAAGAGAATTTATTATTGAGGTTATACCCGCTCCTAGCATTAGAGATGTAAAGACTAACATAATATATCCAAAATATACGTTAATTAAAAAAACTACAGTAAACAGCCTAGGAGATTTAAAAGTTCCAGCAGGATCATATGTAGAATGGATTATTAATTTTGAAAATACGGATAGTGTAATATTAAATCTGAATAATAAAAAATACCTAAGTAGCGTTGAGAAATTATATCAATACAAACAACAATATCTAACACAAACTAATGCGAAAATAATAAATTACAACAATCATCATCTTAGCGATACATCTGAACTAAAAATAGATATCATAAAAGATTTAAATCCAATAATTTATGTAAAACAAGATCTAGACAGTATCAATAGTAGGAGTTTTCTTAATGCAGAGATAAGTGATGATTATGGTTTCAAGAAGCTAGTTTTTCATTATGAAATATTTAATGAAAAAGAAAAAAAAGGAGGCAACCAAGAGATCATAGAAATCTCAAATAATACAAATCAATTTTTATATCATGATTTTAATATTAAAAACCTATTACTTAACGAAGGGGATGAAGTTAAATACTTCTTTGAGATTTGGGATAATGACGAAATAAAAGGATCTAAAAAAACCAAGAGCCAAATATTTATTTTTAAAGAGAATACTAAAGCTGAAAGTATTTTAGAAAAAGATAAGCTAAATGAAAAAATAAAAAACACTTTAAGCAACTCAATTACAAAAGCGCAAGAATTAAAAGAAGAACTAAAGGAATTTCATAAAACTATAATAGCCAAAAAGAAATTAGGATGGGAGGACAAGCAAAAACTTAAAGAGATTTTAAAAAAACAAAAGAAAATATTAGAAGAATTAAAGAAAAATAAAAATAACACTACACTTAATCAAAAAAATCAATCTAAAATTAAACCTTCAATATTAGAAAAACAAAAAAAACTAAAAGAATTAATGGATAGTGTAGTTGATAAAGAGATAGAAAAATTAATAGAAGAGCTAGAAAAACTGCTCAATAAGAATGAAAAAGAAAAACTAAAAGAATTACTTAAAAAAATTGACTCAAAAAACAACAATCTAGAGAAAGAACTTGACAGGGATTTGGAACTGTTTAAGCAGCTAGATTTCGAACAAAAAACTGAAGAGTTAATTGAAGAAATAAAAGCTTTAAAACTCAAACAAGAGGAGTTAAAAAAAGAAACTGAAACATCTGAATTAGATACAAAAAACCTAGTTACAAAACAAGACATGCTTAAAAAAAAGATGGATGAACTTAAAAAAACTATTAATGAACTTAATAAAAAAAATGAAGATTTAGAGAATAAGAATTCAATGCCAAAAACTGATCAAATTGAAAAAGATATTAGTAATTCAATGGAACAGAGTAAGCAGTCTTTAGAGAAAAAAAATAAGAAAAAATCAAGCAAAAATCAAAAGGAAACAATAAAAAAACTTGATCAATTAGAAAAAGAATTATCTGCAATGCTTGAGAGTAATAGCGAAGAGGCTCAAATTGAAAATATTGAAACATTAAGAGAAATACTAGAAAATTTAATAAATCTATCCTTTAGTCAGGAAACATTAATTAATAAAACTCAAAAGACGAAAACAACAAGTTCAGAGTTTATTAAATTAGTGCAATCACAAAAAAAGTTATCTTTAGATAGTAAAATTATTGAAGATTCCTTATTCGCACTTAGTAAGCGTTCAGTTAAAATTCAAGCAAAAATCAATTCCGAAATAAGCTTAATTAAAGAAAATATGAAAGAAGCTTCTAAGAATCTTGAAAACAGGAAGGTTAATAAATCAGCTGAAAAACAACAATTTGTTATGACATCAACAAATAATCTTGCCTTACTTCTATCAGAGATTCTAAAAAACATGCAAATGGATTTAAGTACAATGCCTTCAAAGTGTAGCAAACCCAAAAATTGTAATAAACCTAAAAACTGCAAAAATCCTTCAATGTCTGAACTTAAAAAAGCTCAAAAGGAATTAAATAAAAGCATGAAAAAAGGAATGAATAAGGATGGTAAAAATAAAAAGAGTAGTCAAAAACTAATGGAGCTTGCAAAAAAACAAGGTCTTATTAAATCCGGACTAGAGTCTCTTGAAAAAGAAAATGGAAAATCTAATGATTCTAAAATAACAAATCAACTTAAAGAGCAGATGGAACAAAATGAATATGATATAATAAATAATAATATTTCTAACAAAACATTTGATAGATTGGATCAGATAATAGATAAGTTTCTTGATTTTGAAAAAGCAGAAAAAGAACAAGGAGAAGATGAGAAAAGAGAGTCAAATGAATGGATCTTAGAAAATGACGAAAAAACATCTAAATACAATAAGGTTTTTAAAAATAGAAAGTATCAATTAGAAATGCTAAACACAACACCTGTTAACCTAACTCCTTATTATAAAAAAGAGGTGAACAAATATTTTAACTCAATAATAAAAGAGAAAAATGATTAATTTCCAGATAAACTCAAATTATAAATTAAAAGAAAAGAGAAAGATAAAAACTTGGCTAATAGAAATCTGCATAGAAGAGGGTTATTCAATAGGGGTTTTGTCATATTTACTTGTCAATGATAAAGAAATGATTACATACAATAAGAAGTTCTTAAATCACCATACACTAACTGATGTTATAACATTTCAAAATAATGACAAGGAAATGATTAGTGGAGATATTATTATAAGTACGGAGAGAGTGTTAGATAATTCCAATAAATTCAACGTTGAATTTATTGAGGAGCTATATAGGGTTATGGCTCATGGTTTATTACATTTGCTCGGATATAATGACAAAAAAATGAGCGAAACAAAAAAAATAAGAGAGAAAGAAGACTACTACCTTAAAAAAATATTATAACAACTTGATTGTCAGTATTATAAGCGATTAAGTTTCATGTGAAACATTATGGGAATAGAAGAAAAATATGATGTAATTGTTGTGGGAGGTGGTCATGCTGGTTGTGAAGCTGCGCATAGTGCTGCTACGCTTGGGTCTAAGGTTCTTTTGGTATCTCAAAACCTAGAAACAATAGCAAGAATGTCTTGCAACCCGGCTATGGGTGGTATTGCAAAAGGGCAAATAGTAAGAGAAATAGATGCCTTAGGAGGGATGTCTGGAATAATTACAGATAAATCAACAATACAATTTAGAATGCTAAATAAGTCAAAGGGCCCAGCAATGTGGAGCCCTAGAGCGCAATGTGATAGAAAAAAATTTGAGAGAGAATGGAGAATAGCACTTGAAAAAAATGTAAATATTGACTTTTATCAAGATAGTGTGGATAGTGTGATTATAATGGATAGAAAGGCTGTTGGAGTAAAAACTAAAATGGGAGTTAGGATTGATAGCAAAAGTGTCATATTGTGTAATGGAACATTTCTAAACGGCCTAATACACCTTGGAGACAAAAACTATAAAGGAGGGAGGTCAGGAGAACCAGCAGCAGAAGGAATAACAAAACAACTTATTGAATTGGGCTTTACTCATGGAAGAATGAAAACAGGAACACCTCCAAGGCTAGACGGAAGAAGTATTGACTATTCCAAAACAGAAGAGCAATTTGGAGATAAAAATTATGATAGTTTTTCATTTTTAATAAAGAATAAATTAGAAAATCAAAAGAGTTGCTTTATAACATATACTTCAGAAGAAGTACATGAAATATTAAAAGAAGGATTTGAAAAATCACCAATGTTTAGTGGTAGGATAAAGGGGTTAGGACCCAGATATTGTCCATCAATAGAAGATAAAATAGTAAGATTTAAAGAAAAAAAAAGACATCAATTATTTATTGAGCCAGAAGGAAGGGAAACAATAGAAATCTATTTAAATGGATTTTCAACATCACTTCCTGAAAATATTCAAATTAAGGCACTTAGAAAAATAAAAGGCCTTGAAAAGGCTAAACTCTTTAGAGCAGGATATGCTATAGAATACGATTATTTTCCTCCAACTCAACTTAAAAACACATTAGAGACAAAGATAATAGAAAATTTATTTTTTTGTGGTCAAATAAACGGAACAACAGGGTATGAAGAAGCGGCCTGTCAGGGCTTAATAGCTGGAGTAAATGCCCATCAAAAAGTTAAAAAGAAAAAAGAATTTATCCTAACAAGATCTGACGCCTATATTGGCGTTCTTATAGATGACCTAATAACAAAAGGAACAGAAGAACCATACAGAATGTTTACTTCTAGAGCGGAATACAGATTATTACTAAGACAAGATAATGCAGATGTTAGATTAACTAAAAAGGGTTATGAACTAGGATTAGCATGTAAAAGTAGAATGCAAAATTTAAATCAAAAAATTAGGCAAACAGAAATTCTATCCAAGTTTTTAAATAAACAAAACATTGAGCCTACTATAATAAATAAAATTCTAGAAAAAAGAGGAAGCACAAAAGTTAATCAAAAGAAAAAATTATTTTCTTTCTTATCAAGACCTCATGTATCGTTTACCGATCTATTGGTTTCAGAAGAACTAACTAAATTTATTAAAAAAAATAATATAACAAAAGACGTAATCGAACAGGTTGAAATAACAATAAAATACGGCGGATACCTAAATAAAGAAGCAGAGTCTGCTAAAAAACTAAGCAAACTTGAAGGAATTCAAATTCCGGAAGATTTTGATTACAAAAAACTACACTCAATATCAACAGAAGGAAAAGAAAAGCTTAATGAAATAAAACCAATTTCTATAGGACAAGCTAGTAGAATTAGTGGAGTTTCCCCTTCAGATATAAATGTATTGTTAATATACATGGGAAGATGAAAAAGATAAAGCAATGCCCAATATGTAAGAGCAAAAAACAAAATACATTTTTAAAAAGCAGAGATTATAGTGTTTCTAAAAAAGATTTTACGATAGTAAAATGCATAGATTGTAAATTTTTATTTACAAACCCTCGACCAGAAGAGCGAGATATGGGTGATTACTATATAAGTGATAATTATATATCTCACACAAATAACAAAAAGGGTTTATTTAATTACTTATATCAAATAGTAAGAAAACATGCAATTGTAACAAAAACAAAACTCTTAATAAATACATCAGCTACAAGAAACCATTTAGATATTGGTTGTGGAACGGGTGAATTTATCAATTCTTGTGTAAAAAGAAACATAAACTGTATCGGAATAGAGCCTTCAAGAATTGCTAGAGAAAAAGCAATAAATAACTACAAACTAAATGTTAAAGCGGATACGGATTTAAATCAATTTAAGAATAATAGTTTTGACAGTGTAAGTATGTGGCATGTTTTAGAGCATATCTATGATATAAATAATACGATTTCATGTCTTAAAAATATAATAAGAGAAGAAGGAACCCTTATAGTTGCGGTCCCAAACCATAAAAGCCTCGACGCTAAAATATACAAGAAATATTGGGCTGCATGGGATTTACCTATTCATTTAAATCATTTTTCCCCTCTAACTATTAATAGACTCCTTAAAAATCATGGCTTTAAACTAGAAAAAAAAATAGGAATGAAATTTGATGCATTCTATGTTGCATTACTAAGCAATGAATATAAAAGCGGCAACAAACAATTTATTAAAGCGTTTACTATTGGAATTCTATCTAATTTAAGCGCAATTTTAGGATTTAGTCAATATTCAAGTACAATCTATATTTTTTCAAATAAAAAATAAGAATTTGAAAATTTGTAAATTTGCGTCAATATGAAGCGTGGTATAATTTCAATATTTATTTTATTTTCTATTAACTGTTACAGTCAGTGTGGTATTCCTCAGTCCATACTTAGCAATAATGTTTACTTTTTTAGCGCTAATTTAAACTGGAGTACTGTAACTGGTGTGCATCATTATAAGATAAGATATAAAGAAATAGCAGCAACTCCTTGGTCATATAAAAATAATATAGACTCTACTTTAGTCTCAAAGGTTTTAAATAATCTAGTAAGTCAAAGTGATTATATATGGCAAATCAGAAGTCACTGCGACACAACTAATACTGATTACTCTTCATGGTCAGCTGTAGATACTTTTAACACAACAACAATGTTGTGTCCAACGCCTAGTGGATTGATTACCAGTAATATAACATATATTTCAGCTTTAGCAAATTGGAATATACTCTCAGGAGTAGATAGGTTTAAAATACACTATAGAATACTCAACACAAACACATGGCAAAATTTAAGCTTAATAAGCGGAAATCTTAATAGCGCAAACATTCCAGTTCTACAACAAAACACTACATATGAATGGCAAATAATGGCATACCATGATTCAACGCTAAATATGTGTTCATTGTGGTCGGCTAGCGACACATTTACTACAAGTATTTTTGTTCCAGCTCCATTTAATCCAATTATAAACACAATTATTGGCAACAATCAATGTAATACCCCTTCTACCCTAACGATAGAGATTGATCAAGCTCAAAATGAACCTGATATTGGAACAAGTACAATTTCAACAGATGGTGGTTATTTTAATATATCATCTGTTTCAACTGGAGATTCAGTTGGTTATGCAATACTGAATTCAGCTACACAAAATGTTAATGCAGTATTAAGAGCTGGTTTAATTGCTGGACCTAACTATGCTATTATTAATTCATATGACACATCAAATAGTTTAATTGGTTTTTTTGCGATTGAAAATACGTCTACCGGAATAAGAGTAACAACCACTTCTCCAAATGACGGTAATAATTATACGGCTGGCTTTAATAGTGAAATAAACTTTACAAATCTATATGTTACTCCAAATTATTCGGGTGATCTAAATATTGTAATATTACTAGAATCAGAATTTAATGAACAAGTATACTTTAGTGATACCATAAATATCCAATGCTCTTCAACTATTGATGAAATAGTTAAAAACAAAAGAATTCATCAAATTTATGATCTTTTTGGTAGGAAAAGTAAACAAGAAAAAAACAAATTTCTTATATACCAATACAGAGATGGTAGAACTACCAAAAAAATTATACTAGACTAACATGATTTAAAGGGGTGAATAAAAAATCTAATTAGATAACAACTAAATATTGATGCTAAAATGTGACCCAGGAGGGATTCGAACCCCCAACCGTCAGAGCCGAAATCTGATATTCTATCCAGTTGAACTACTGAGCCATAAAATGCAAATCTAACAAAGGTATTCATATGGGCAATTTTTTTTAAAAAATAAGGTTAAATTATATGGAATTTGCACTATTATTGCTCTAGCTATGAAAGTTATATTACTCGTTTTATTACCACTGATAACCTTTACACAAGATGTTCCTATTGGATACTGGAAAGATTATCTGTCTTATAACGAGCCAAAAGAAGTAACAATAGCAAATGAAAGGGTTTATTGTGTAGCTTCGGGTGGGCTATTCTATTATAATACAAATGATAATAGTATAAATAGAGTTTCTAAAGTAAATGGATTATCAGATAATGAGGTTGAGAAAATTAAATTCAACAACTACAACAACACTCTAGTAATAACATACAAAAACTGCAATATAGATTTTCTAAAAGATGATGTTATAATTAATATATCTGATATTAAAAGAAAAGAAATTACTGGAAAGAAAAAAATCAATAATATAGATTTTGAAAATAATCTAGCTTATATATCGTGCACATTTGGAGTTGTAGTCTTAAATATGACAAAAAATGAAGTGAAAGACACTTACAAAATTGGGGATAATGCGCAATATGTAGAAATCAATCAAACAGAAATAACAGAAGATTTAATATATGTAGCAACTTCAGAAGGATTGTACAGTGCCTCAAAAAACAACCTTTTTTTATCTGACTATAATCAGTGGGAAAAGGAGACTCTTTTTAATAATGTGTTATTACAAGATGCTTCATTTTCAGGTATAACCAGTTTTAACAATACAGTTGTAGCAGTATTAGATAAAGAAACAGATTCTGTTTTAATCAAGCATAACACTTGGGAAAACACATTAAGTCTTGGTTTTAAAAGACCTAAATTATCTAAATCTGGTGAGTCTCTTGTTATTACAGACAGTAATCAGATAATTATTATAAGTACCAACCTTCAGCAAGTAAAAATTGAAACTGTCAACAACGCTTTTAATAGTGCGTCTAAATTAGAAAATGAAATATGGGTTGCTGATAAAAATCTTGGTCTTTTGAGATATCTAGATCAAGAAATTAAAGAAAGTATCACAGTAAATAGTCCAATCTCAAATGATATTTATAGCTTAGAGTATTATTTAAATAAACTTTTTATTTGTCACGGGGGTCATATAAACTTTAGTTTGAATAAGTTAAATAATGATGGAGCATCTGTTATGGAAAACTATAATTGGTACAACAAAGATTTTTTTGATCTAAATCGAGCACGAGATATAGTCTCTGTGGCAAGTTTCAACGGTAAAGAATTCTATGCTTCCTGGTATAACGGGATATCTGTAATGGAAGATGACGAGCATATAATAAAATATGGTTTTCAAAATACAAATGGAGTGCTAGATACAACATTCTACTCAAATAACAGAATTCAGATATCAGACATCAAATTTGATAACAATAATAATATGTGGGGGTTAAATTCACAAGTTGAGAGACCATTGTTTGTTAAAAAAGCTGATGATTCATGGTATTCATTTGGAATGAATCAAGATATCAATGGGCTTTATTTTGATGAATTGATAATTGATCAGGAAAACAAAAAATGGGGTGTAATTGTCAATGGAGGAATATTTGTTTATACTGATAATAATACAATAAGCAATTTTTCCGATGACTCATATAAAATTCTCAATACAAATATTGGTAATGGTAATCTACCATCACAAAATGTACTTGCAATTTCAGAAGATTTAGATGGGGAAATATGGATAGGAACAGATAAGGGTGTTGCTGTTTTTTATTATCCAGAACTTGTTTTTAGCGGTTACAACTTTGATGCTCAACAAATATTAATTCAAGAAGGTGATTATGGGCAATATCTATTGAGCACAGAGAAAATTAACTGTATTACTATTGATGGGGCAAATCGAAAATGGATTGGCACAGAAGCAGCTGGGTTATACCTACTTTCAGAGGATGGGATTGAGCAAATCCACCACTTTACAAAAACAAATAGTCCATTGTTTTCTGATAAAATAGTGGATATTACCATTAATAATCAAAATGGGGAGGTTTTTATTGGTACTGATAAAGGGTTAATTTCTTATAGATCTGATGCTACCAAAGGAGAAGAAAATCAAGGAACAACATATGTTTTCCCAAACCCTGTAAGGGAAAACTATAGAGGAAATATTGCCATTAATAAGTTGGTAAATAACGCTCAGGTAAAAATCACAGATATTAGTGGAAACCTAATCTTTCAGACAACAGCACAAGGGGGTCAAGCAAATTGGAATGGGCTAAACTTTAATAACCAAAGAGTTGGAACTGGAATATATCTAGTCTTTAGCACAGATGAGCAAGGTTTTGAGAAAATGACAAGTAAAATACTATTTATCAAGTAATGAATTATGATTGTAGAGCAATATCACTATTATATCATAAATATGGTGAGGGATCAGTTATTGCTAAAATATTTACTGAGGAACATGGATTGCAAGCCTTCAATATAAAAAAAGTTAGAGGGGGAAAATTCAAAAGCAAAATATCACTTCTAGAAAAACTTAGTTTAGTTAATATAAGTGCAAAAAAACAACCTAAAAAAACCATTCAATATTTAAATGAAATTAGCTTAGCATATCCACTTAATAATACAGAACTAAATAAAAAATTAATTAGGGTCTTTATGGCTGAAATTCTATCAAAAGTGCTAGCTGAAAACAATAAAAATTCAACTCTCTTTAAATTTATATGGAACTTAACAATAGAGCTTGATCACTCAAAAGAGATTGATAATAACTTTTGCCTTAAATATTTAATTGCTTTAACAAAATTTCTTGGTTTTTTTCCTTCTACTGAAAATTTTGAATACCCAATATTTAATCTAAGTACTTTAAATTTTACAAAAAAAGATGGGCCTAGCGAAATAGTAATTAAAGGAAGTAATCTAAAATATTTTAAGGCGTTAATAACAAAAAAGAATCTAGAAATCCCATATTTAAATAGACAGGAGTTACTTAAAAAGATATTCTTTTACTACAAATCCAATCATTATAATTTAGACAATGTAAAGTCACATATAGTAATAGAGGCACTAAGATAATATGAAAGCAATATATGTTTTAATTCTTCTTTTATCAAATACTATTTTATATAGTCAAACTATATATGTTATAGATAAATTAACAAAAAAACAAATATCAAATGCTAATATATTTAATGCAAGTAGTGGAACAGTAAGTAATAAAAAAGGGGCTGTGGATTTGGCAATATTTAAGTCAACTGATTTAATAAGCATACAACATATAAGTTATATTAATAGAGATGTTTTAAAGTCACTTATAAACGACACTATTTATTTAATTCCCAGTTCATATATGCTTAAAGCAATAACATTTGAAGATGTAAGGGTGCCTCTAATATACCAAAGTGCACTCTCTAGGGTAAGTAAAAGAAAGATACAGTCGCTTGAAATTAACTCAACTGCTGAGCTATTAAAAAAAAGTATTGGAGTAACGGTTCAAGAAAGCCAGTCCGGGGGTGGTAGCCCAAACTTCAGAGGAATGGAGGCAAACAGACTCTTAATAGTTGTAGATGGAATACCCTTAAATAATGCGATATTTAGAAATGGACATGTTCAAAGCTCCAGCTCTATTAATCCATTTTTTATTGACAATATAGGTGTGGTGACAGGACCTTCATCAGTTGTTTATGGTGATGGCGCAATGGGAGGCGCAATAATTATTAACACTATAAATGATGAAATATTTACAGCAACATCAAATATTTTAGAACAAAAATATAATAGCGCAAATAATTCAAGTTCATTATCGTATTTAAGTAAATTTAACAACAAAAAACTATCAGTAGTTAATGGTCTTGCAATTAAAAAAAGCGGTAATATCAAAATGGGTAAAAACAGAGCTCATGGCTATGAGAACTGGGGATTATATAACGAGACTGTCAGAGGAAATGAGCAGCTTAATACAGGATTTAACAAATACGATGCGATTCAAAAGATTTATATAAAAATAAATAAAAAAGAAAATATAAACTTAAATAGTCAATTCTCTACTACTTCAAATATTTCTAGATATGACAAACTCAACGACATGCAATATGGACAAAAAAAATACAAGCTATGGTTTTATGGGCCACAAACAAGAATATTTCAGAAAGTTAATTACAATAGAAAGACAACTAATTTCATTTCTGACAAGTTCTCTGTTATTTTAAGCTGGCAAAATTTAAAAGAATCAAGACATAAGCAAAAAATAAACGATTTAGGGGTCTCAGTTAGAAAAGAAAATGTTTTAATACTAGATGGAATTCTAGATGTAAAAAAAACTATCAAAAAATTTCAGTTAAACTATGGAGTAAGTTACAGGTATCAGAATGTTGAATCAAGCGCTGAGATAAGAGACGATAATAATCAATCTTTTTTTAACACAACTAGATATCCTGATGGTGGTAGCAATGTGGTAGATGGATCAATTTACACTCAAGTGAATTGGAAACCGTTAAAAAGTACAACTATATTTTTAGGAGAAAGGTATAATATCAATTCATTGTATTCAAAATTTGATAATAATGAGATTTATAATTTACCATTTTCAGAAATTACAATCTCAAATAAAGCTTTCGTTTCCTCAGTTTTAATTAATCAAAAAATTTCAAAAGGTATGAGTACGAATATTGCATATTATCTAGGATTTAGAAATCCAAATATAGATGATGTAGGTAAAATATTTTCAAAAGATGACTATTCTGTGGTTATTCCAAATAATAAATTAAAGCCTGAAAAAACATCAAACTTTGAATGTAGTTTTATAATAGATAATGAAAACATAAAATTTGAAGCTCAGTATTATAGGATTAATATTAAAGATGCGATTAAAAGAGAAAACAGTAGTCTTAATGGGCAAGATTCAATAGTATATGATGGGGAATTAATGCAGATACAAATGAACCAAAATATTGAGTCTGCAAAAATTGATGGAGTAAGTCTGGGAGCTGAAATGCAATTTTCAAATTCAACAAAAATTGAATTTGGGCTTAATTATTTAAATGGAGAAACAAATTTAAAAAGACCTCTTGCTCATATACCACCCTTAAGTAGTCATCTTAATTTATCCTATAATTATAATAAAAACAACTTAATACTCTCATATAGTTATAATGGATGGAAGAGAGTAGAAGATTATGATGATAATGGAGTTGATAATATTGAAGAAGCAACAGTGGAAGGAAATCCTAGCTGGCAAACACTAGACTTAAATTATATAAATAAGCTAACAAAAGATATAGAAATGCGGATATCTGTAGAAAATATTTTTGATGTTCATTACAAAACATTTGGCTCAGGAATAAGTGCGAAAGGAAGAAATTTTATTTTATCTTTGGTGACAAAATTCTAATGTTATGACAAAGTATTTAACAATACTAATTACTGTAATTTCAATAGCTACAAACGCTCAAGTCTGGGAAGATAACTTATTGCTAGAAAATCCTGAAGCTACTATAAAGGAAAAAAAAGATGCTTTTGATACCTACAGAAAAAAAATTAAATATACGAAGGGAAATGGGTATAAGCCGTATGCTAGAAATTTAGACTTTATATTACAAAGAACCTCAAATGGAAGCAGTATTCCACATGGAAAACTATATACTGAATGGTTAAAAGAAAAAGAGAAGCAAGAAAATAATTCATCTATATCATCAAGTAATTGGACTGAATTAGGACCAATTAACACTCCAATTATACTATCAAACGGTAAAAAAAGAGGAAACGGTAGAATTAACTGCATAGCATTTGATCCTATAGATGAAAATATTATTTGGGTAGGATCTCCTGGTGGAGGATTATGGAAATCAGTAGATGGCGGTATAAACTGGGAAACAAATACCGATAATCTACCGGTAATTGGTGTTTCAAATATTGCAATTAATCCTACAAACCCTCAAGAAATGTATATTACAACAGGAGACGCTCATGCTAGTGATACTTATAGTATTGGGCTTCTAAAATCTTTAAATGGAGGAGTTGATTGGGATACAACTGGAATGCAATGGTTAGTTACTGATAATAAAATGGTAAATAAAGTTATCATAAATCCTAACTACCCTGATAGCTTATACGCGGTAACTGATAATCATATTATGATAAGTCCTGATGGAGGTAATAGCTGGATAAAAGCACTCAGTAATAATGGTTCGATACTAATTGGTAGATTTAGAGATATTGAATTTAAACCTAATAACCCAAATGTCATTTATGCTGTTAAACAAACAACTGGAGGGTCACAAGTTTTTAGATCAACTAACGGTGGGAATACATTTGAAGGAGCTAACAATGGAATTAGCTCTGTAAATAAAAATCGACCTCTAATTGCTGTTACTCCAGCTAACCCTGATGTCGTATACGTTTTATTTTGTCAAAATGATTACGGCTTTCATGGTATTTATAAATCATCTGATAGTGGTGATAATTGGTCACTGCAGTCTGACAGCCCCAATATTTTAGGTAGAAATACAGATGGAACTTCAACAGGAGGACAGTCATGGTACGACCTAAGTTTAGGTATATCCACAGAAGATGAAAACAAGCTATATGTTGGAGGAATAAATCTATGGGAATCTAATGATGGTGGCGCTAACTGGAATATTAGCGGAAGTAGTGGCAATAGTTTTAATTACTCATACATGCATGTAGATCAACATGCTCTAGAATTTAACCCATTAAATGGAGTTGCTTATGCGGGAAATGATGGGGGTTTATACAAATATATGGATACCCTAAATAGTTGGGTAGATATTAGTGATGGATTAGCAATTTCTCAGTTTTATAAGATTGGGCTTTCTAACACTATAAATAGCAGAGTAGTAGCGGGAGCGCAAGATAATGGAACTGAGATGACAACAAATGGTGTCTGGGATGCAATTAGGGGCTCTGATGGAATGGAGTGCGCTATAGATAAATATGATCATGAAATAATATATTCCACATCTCAATATGGTGGATTAAGAAAAACATATAATGGTGGTAATAATTGGACTAATATTCAACCTGTTAATTACTCTGGAGGATGGGTGACACCATATAAAATACATGCAAATAACAATAATCTTATTGTAGCAGGTTATGATGAAGTTTACAGATCTCAAATGGGTGGCGTTGGACAATGGGACTCAATCTCTTATAATGTTAGTAACGGACAATCTATACAAACAATTGCGCTTGCCCCCTCAGATGAAGATTATATTTATAGCGCTTCGTATAGTAGAATTAAAAAAACAACAAATGCAGGTGTAACCTGGATAGATATTAAGACAGGTCTACCAAATTTTAACTTCTCTGACATTACAGTAGCCGCTGATGATGCAGATCATCTGTGGGTAACAATTTCTGAATATCAAGCTAATCACAAAGTATACGAATCATTTGACGGAGGAGCTAGCTGGACAAATATTACAGGAAATAATTTACCAAATCTACCGGTAAACTGTATTATACATCAAGATCAAGCTCAAGGAGATTTATTTATAGGAACAGATGTTGGTATTTATCACAAAGACAACACAATGTCTGACTGGGCTCCATATATGACTGGGCTACCAAATGTTGTGATAAAAGAGTTAGAAATTAACTATAATACAGATAAAATTGTAGCAGCTACTTTTGGCAGAGGAGTTTGGGAGAGTGATCTGAAAAATATATCAACAAATTTAAATCCTGAATTAAATGAGCTGTTTGAAATATATCCTAATCCAACAGAGGGAAATATAGTAATCTCAGGAATAAAAAGCAATAATGCTAAAATAAATATATACAACAGTACTGGTCAAAAAATATTTAGCTGTAATCATAAAAAAAACATACATCTTGATCATCTCAAGAAAGGTTTCTATATGATTGAAATAATATCAGATAAAATTAAGTATGGTTCTCAAAAACTAATTATAAAGTAGCCTCAAACTCTTTAATATATTTTCTTTTAGTAGACTGAGGGTTAAAAACCAAAGCTGCTGTAATTACTATATTTTCATCCAAAAAATAAGGTTTAATAACAATTGGACCACCCATAAAACCATTATGTAGTTTCCACATTCCTCGATAAGAATCTCTGAAGAAAACTGGAGAATACTGATTCTCTAGCTTTACATATGAATTTTTTTTAGTGCCCTTTAAATAGTGTGAAAGTAATGTGTCTGTTTTAAATAAAATATAATCCCGCAGGTTTTCGCTAGTATCTTCAATAGAAAAAACTAATATATGTTTAATTTCTTCTTTGTTTGGAGGATTATATGTAAACCACAAAACATCAGAACTTTCTAAAACAAGAGAATACTCATTGGGAATAACAATATCAATGTTGAATTCTCTTTTAACAATTTGCGTAAGATCATTATTGTAATTCTGAAGAATATTCTTTTTTAAATATGATAGTTCATTATCATAAAATACATTGTAAGCTTTAACACAGTCAAGTTTAAATTTTTCTGTATTATTTTTATAGCGTAAATGGGAGACAATTTGATTTCTAGCCCAGTTATTATTAATAATAGTAAAAGAAGAAGAATCAGATATCAAAACAATATTTTTATGTGTTTTAAATAAGGTGCTAAATTCAGAATAATTGATTTGTATTATTTTAAAAGCAGATTCTGATTTGCTTATTCCTAAAATCTCATTTCCAAAAATATTATTTACAATGTCACTAATGTATATATCCCATAAAGAATCATCAACAACAAAAAGAATTTCCGATACAGATCCTGAGGATTCTGGAAGTGTTTTAGTCTCATTAAAACAAGAAGACAACAAACCTAGAAGTAATAATACTCGTAATTTCATAAATTACACTTTTGGAATTACAATACGTAAACCGGGCTTTAAATTATTAGATTTCAAGTTATTTAACTGCTTAATTTTTGATATACTTACTCCATTATACATCTGAGAAATATCCCAAAGAGTGTCTCCCTTCTGTACAATATATTCGTTTTCTGATGCTTGTAAGTTATTATTCTTTTCAAGAATATCATTAGCAACATATAAGGTTAGCTTATCACCAATATTAAGTTTAGTTGATTTTAATCTATTCCATTTCTGAATTTGATGTGTTTTAAGTCCAAAAATAGAGGCTATCTTACCTAAATAATCTCCATTTTTAACGCTATAAACAAAACGGGTCTCATCAATCAAAATTTCCTTTCTATTTACAGCATCAATATATAAAGTATTAGACTCAATATTTAATAAATAATCGTTAACAGCCTCAATGGGTAGTGTGATAATTGCATTTTCCGGAAAAAAATTATTTTTAAAAGAGGGATTTAGATATTGGATGTCTTCTTCAGGTATACATGTTATATACGACAACAGGGAGAAGTTCTGCTGACAATTAAGTTTGAATGTATCTGTTTCATATTTTTTGATATAAAGACTATCTGGTAGTATATCATAGGTTTGAGGATAAGTCATTAAATAAGAAACCGCAATAAATTTAGGAATATAGTTTCTTGTTTCTCGGCGTAAATATGGTCTTAAATCCCAATAATTATCTTTACCAGTGCTTATCATTTTTCTCTGAATATAGCCGGGCCCACCATTATATGCGGCTAGTACTAAATGCCAATCACCAAAAATATCGTATAGTTTAACAAAATACTGACAAGCAGCTTCTGTAGATTTATAAGGGTCTAGCCTTTCATCAATATAGGAATTAACATCTAGGCCGTTTTCTTTTCCTGTTGGATACATAAACTGCCATAAACCTCTTGCTCCAGATTTTGATCTTGCTTCAGGATTTAAGGCAGATTCAACAATAGATAGATACTTTAGCTCTAATGGTAAATCATACTTATCTAAACATTCTTCAAAAATTGGAAAATAATACTCAGATAAAGATAGCATTCGAGATATCAATCTTTTATTATTTCCTGAATATGACTTAATAGAAGATTTTACAATATCATTATAACTAAAGCTTATATGTGATATATTGTTTAAATTTTTTAATCGAATAAGCACTAAGGAATCATTATCTGTAGCTGTGTCGTTAGTATAAGAGATCTTATAAATAACATCTACGTAATTACTATCTTTAATAGAATCTGTAGTGTTTATTTTCAATATTGTATCATGCTCGGCATAAGAGTAGATAGAAATAAATAAAAATATAATAATATATTTATACATGATGCAAAGCTGATAAATAACTAATTAAAAAAAAACAAATAAAGAATCAATTGTTAACGTTAGAGTGTTTATTAAAAAAAGCTTGAAGAATAATTTAATTAGGTATTATAAAAAATAAAAGAACATGTATCTTTGAAAAAGATTATGGAGAAAAATAAAAAATATAAACAAGGCTCATTACTTAAAGGTATAGATAGTCCAGATGACCTTAGAAAACTAAGGAGATCTCAGTTACCTCAACTGTCTAAGGAGTTAAGACAATATATTATAGACATTGTGTCTGAAAAAGGAGGGCATTTTGGTGCAAGCCTTGGTGTTGTGGAATTAACTATTGCGATACATTATATATTTAAAACACCATACGATCAACTTGTATGGGATGTGGGTCATCAAGCCTACGGCCACAAAATACTTACTGGAAGAAAAAATCAATTTCCAACAAATAGAAAATATAAAGGACTTAGTGGATTCCCAAAAAGAAGCGAGAGTGTCTACGACACATTCGGTGTCGGTCATTCATCAACATCAATATCGGCAGCTCTTGGAATGTCACTGGCATCAAAGAATAAAAAAGAAAAATCAAAACAACATATTGCGGTAATTGGCGATGGAGCTATGACTGCGGGGCTTTCATTTGAAGCTCTTAACCATGCAGGTGCAGAAGACACAAATTTACTAGTTATATTAAATGACAACTGTATGTCAATTGATCCAGCTGTGGGTGCATTAAAAGAATATTTAACAGATATTTCTACTTCTAAGGTCTATAATAAAGCTAGAAATAAAGCATGGAAAATCCTTGGAAAAATTAGTAAATTCGGTCCTAATGCACAGAAAATTGCTAAAAAAGTAGAATCAGGAATTAAAACAACAGTTTTAGGAGAAAGTAATTATTTTGAATCACTTAATTTTAGATATTTTGGACCAATAGATGGCCATGACATCAAACATCTCACACAAATACTTAAAGATTTAAAAGAAATACCAGGACCAAAAATATTACACTGTATAACAGAAAAAGGTAAAGGATATTCATATGCTGAAAAAGGAGATACTACAAAATGGCATGCTCCAGGATTATTTGATAAAAAAACGGGTAAAGCTATTTCAAGTCAAGACAAAAAAAACCCACTAAAATATCAAGATGTATTTGGCGAAACTATAACTGAATTAGCTAAAGAAAATCTAAATATAATAGGAGTAACTCCGGCCATGTTAAGCGGTAGTTCATTAAATAAAATGATGGCTAAAATACCAGAGAGAACATTTGATGTAGGTATAGCAGAACAACATGCAGTTACATTCTCAGCTGGAATGGCAACGCAAGGAATGGTGCCTTTTTGTAATATTTATTCAACATTTTTACAAAGAGCGTATGATCAAGTAATACATGACGTAGCAATACAAAACTTAAATGTTATATTTTGTCTTGATAGGGGGGGGTTAGTCGGTGCTGATGGGGCAACACATCATGGCGCTTTTGACTATGCATTTCTAAGATGTATACCAAATATGATTATTTCATCCCCTATAAATGAACATGAACTTAGGAACCTAATGTATACTGCTCAAAAAAACAATCATGGTCCTTTCTCAATTCGCTACCCACGCGGAAAAGGGACGAAAATCGAATGGAGAAATAAATTCAAAGAATTAAAGATTGGAAAAGGAGAAAAAATAAAAGAAGGTGATGATATAGCAATACTTTCTATTGGGCACCCAGGAAACTTTGTAATAGAGGCAAATAAAAAATTAGAGAAAAAAGGAATAAATATTAGCCATTACAACATGATATTTATTAAGCCAATGGATGAAAAACTATTACATAGAATTTTTAAAAAATATAATAAAATCATTACTATTGAAGACGGTTGTTTAAAAGGTGGATTTGGTAGCTCTATACTTGAATTTATGTCTGATAATAATTATACTAATCTAGTCTCCAGGTTGGGCATTCCAGATAACTTTATACATCATGGAACTCAAGAGGAGTTATGGAAAGAGTGTGGAATTGATTCAATAACAATTATTAAAAAAGTAAAAGAAATAATGAATAAAAATAGAATATCTCAAGCTGGATAAGATCTTTAAAAGACTATAATATTATTTAATAATGAATAAATTAAGAATAATTGATATAATAACAAATCCAAAAATTAATGAAGTAATTAACATTAATGGATGGGTAAGGACAAGGCGTGGAAGCAAAGATATCTCATTTGTTGCCTTAAATGATGGCTCAACAATAAAAAACCTTCAGATTGTAGTAGAATTATCTAAGTTTAAAGAAGATTTAATAAAAAAAATAACCACAGGATCATGTATTAATGTAGAGGGGGTTATTGTTAGTTCTAGTGGCAGTGAACAAACTCTTGAAATAAATGCTAAAAAAATTAACATCTTAGGTTCTGCAGATAGTTCGGAATATCCTTTACAACCTAAAAAACATAGCTTAGAGTTTTTAAGAGAAAAGGCTCATTTGAGATTTAGAACAAATACCTTTTCAGCAATTTTCAGAATAAGACATGGGCTAACTTTTGCTATACATAACTACTTTAACAATAATGGATATTTAAATATTCATACACCCATTATTACAGGTGCTGATGCTGAAGGGGCCGGAGAGATGTTTAGGGTTTCCAACCTTGATCTTAACAATTTACCAAAAAATGAAAAAAATAATATAGACTTTTCTAAAGATTTTTTTGGGAAACAAACAAATCTCACAGTATCAGGTCAGCTTGAGGCAGAATTAGGGGCCCTTGCATTAGGAAAAGTATACACTTTTGGTCCAACTTTTAGAGCAGAAAACTCTAATACATCAAGACATTTGTCAGAATTTTGGATGATAGAGCCAGAAACTGCATTTGCAGACCTGAATGATAATATGGATTTAGCAGAAGATTTTCTTAAATACTGTATCACATACTGTATGGAAAAGTATAAGGATGATCTAAATTTTTTAAATCACAGACTTGAAGAAGAAGAAAAAAATCTAAAAAAAGAAGAGAGATCAGGAATGAGTCTTCTAGAAAGATTAAATTTTATTGTTAAAAATACTTTTGAGAGAATAACCTATACAAAAGCAATAGAGATCTTAAAAAATTCAAAACCAAATAAGAAAAAGAGATTTAAATTCATAATAAACGGATTTGGCGATGATCTTCAATCAGAACATGAAAGATATTTAGTTGAAAAGAAATTTGGAAAACCCGTAATAATTACTGATTATCCTAAGGGAATAAAATCATTTTACATGAAAATGAATGAAGATAACCTTACGGTTAGGGCTATGGATATTTTATTTCCACTGATAGGTGAGATGGTAGGCGGTTCACAGAGAGAAGAGAATTTAGAGAAACTATCTGCCAGAATGAGTGAAATGGGAGTGGATCAAAAAGAATTATGGTGGTATATGGAAACAAGGAAATTTGGCACATGTAAACATAGTGGATTTGGTCTTGGTTTTGAAAGATTAATGATGTTTATTACTGGAATGAAAAATATTCGAGATGTTATCCCATTTCCAAGAACACCCCAAAATGCTGAATTTTAAAAATGCAAAAACTTAAGCAGACACTCAATCAAAAACATAATTTAAGCCCTCAGCAGATACAGTTTCTTGGTCTTTTACAAATTTCAATAACTGGTTTGGATAAAAGGATTGAGAGTGAAATTGAAGAAAACCCTGCATTAGAAGAGGAGGAGGAACTAGATTCAAAAGAAAAATATGAGAATCATTATACTGCAAAAGAACAAAATTTAAAAACTGATTATATAACAAATAATCATACGGGCAATACTTATACTCTTGCAGATCACCTTCATAAACAGCTTATCGGAAATAATATAAATGAAGATCAGCTAACTGTTGTAAAATATCTCATAGATAGTTTAGATAATAATGGATTTTAAGAAGAGATAAGCAATCTATAATAAGTGATTTTTATATATCGAACGAAATTGAAATCAGTGAAGAACAAATACATGAATCGATAAAAATTATAAATGATCTAGAGCCCGCAGGAATTGGCGCGAAAGATTTAAAAGAATGCTTATTAATACAAATTAAAAGAAAAATTCTCAAAAATAAAAAATCTATAATTTATATCTTAAATGACTTCTATCATGAATTCATAAGTAAAAATTTTGAGAAGATAATTAAAGATACAGGTATTACTATAGAAAAGCTTAGGATGGTATACGAAGAAGTTGAGAAACTTAACCCAAAACCAGGAGCAAGCTTTTCAAAAAATAAGGATACTATTCAGTATATAATTCCCGATTTTAAAATTATATATAAAGATGGAGGCATTGATGTAGTAGTTAATAAAACTAAAGAAAAGAAAATAAAAGTTAATAGTTATTATAGCACACTATTATCTAATACAAAAGACTCTGAAACAAGAGATTTTTTAAAGCAGAAATTAGATAAGGCAAAATGGTTTGTAGAAGCTTTAAATAAAAGATATGAAACTTTAGAATTAGTAATGGTTGCAATAAAAGACATACAACAAGAGTACTTAATTTCTGGAATAGAAAGTGATCTAAAGCCTATGAAACTTGCAGACATAGCGGAGAAAGTTCACTTAGATATATCAACAATTTCCAGGGTAACTAATAGTAAATATGTAGAAACTTCATTTGGCAATTATCTTCTTAAAGACTTCTTCTCTGAAGCATACAGAAAAGATAATGGCGCTTTAATTTCAACAAAAGAAATTAAAAAGAAACTAATAGATATTGTTCAAAATGAAAATAAAAATATCCCGTATACAGATGAGCAACTTTGCGTAATACTCGGTCAAGAAGAATATTATATTGCTAGAAGAACTGTTGCAAAATATAGACATGAGCTATCCATACCTATAGCCAAAATAAGAAGGAAGGTTTAATGTTTTTTTCAAAAACACTCTCAAAAATATTACATCCTATCTTTATTCATTCAATTGTCATTACTATTGTAATAAAAGAATTTATAAATATTCTCATACTACCAAGTCAGGCTCCATTTATTCTTATAACATCAATTCTTTTTACATTACTGCTACCACTTATAAGTGTGTGTGTGTGTTTATTGACAGGTAAAATTCAAAGCTTAGAAATGTTGAATAAAAAAGAAAGAATACTTCCTCTTTTCATGTCAATACTATGGATGATATTAGGATATATAATAATGAAAGAAGTGTTTATGTGCAATCCAATAATTAAATCTATATATCTAGGCGCTATATATACCCTTGTAATAACAACCTTAATAACAATAAAATGGAAGATTAGTCTACATATGATTGGTATGGGTGGGGCTGTTGGGGTTTTCCTAGCTCTTCAGGTTTTATATGGTGGACTGTACTCCGTTTTATTATTATCAATATTTATTTCCGGTTTACTAGCTTATGCTAGGCTTGAATTAAAAGCACATAATACACAACAAGTTTATTTCGGTTTCATGATTAGTTTCTTAGTAATGACAATAAATGTTCTCTATTTGTAGCTTTCTACTTTTATAATAGACACCTTTCTATTAAGTATAGCTCCAAGACCATAAATTTGTAATAATGGGTTTTGGTTAATTGTATTTAGGCTTTCAGACTCACCTAGAGGAACCTCTAAAATATTCAACTGATTACATAATATAAAATCTTTTAAAACTCCGTTTTTATATACAGAAAGATAGCGAATAAGTGTTTCTATTCTTAGGGCGGAAAGCTGAATATTATAAACACTATCGGCCAACTGACTTGTATAGCCCTTTATTTGAATATTTATATTATAACCTAAATTAAGATCTAAGATAAGCTTGTCTAACAATTTATTTAGCTGATTATAATTTCCCTTTAAAGAATCTTCAAAAAACAAAGCAAGATAAGGATCGTCATTATTCGCAGTGTAATTGTCAAGTCTCATAAAATAATTAACATACGTTTCTTTATAGTTTATGTTACTAATCTGAGTGGTTTCATTTGGATCAGGTTGATTATTATCAAAGTATAAATTTAAAGGTAAAAACTCATTGTATATTGGAGATTCTATAGTGTCTTTATTAAGACTAAAAACTGAAAAACTATATATATTATTACAACAACTATCATTATTTATCCTAACGTTAGTTTTTCTGTTTGAAGAAAAATAACCTTGATTTTTTTTATAAAAACTTAAATACATCTCATCATTTAGAGAGTTAATGTTTTGTTGGTTTATTTTATCACTCCAATTATTAGGTATTCCTATAGTTTTATAGATATCGTATCCTCCTAGATTATCAACCAATTGGTTAGAGCTAAAATAAAGTGATGAATCAAAATAATTATAGTAAGGCGTGATTTCATTATGAGCACTGTTGACCATAGAACCAGCATTAAGAGGGCTGCCTAATTGATCAAAATTATCAATGACACAAAACCAGATATCTAATCCTCCAAAACCACCGTCACGATCAGAAACAAAGCTTAGAAATCTGAGATCATTAATTGTAAAAAGATGTGGTTGAGTATTATATGAACCACCAAATATTTCAGGGTAAAGATCTGTGAGATTATAGTGGACACCCTCTTTTACAAATATAATGTTGCAGTCAGAATTATCAATATTGCACCTGCTATAGGAAAATATATTATTACTATTAGTAATATTACCTGTGCTGAAATTTTCAAGATTAAAATGATGGGGATTAATTTTATTCCAAATACCCTTGATTTTTTCAACTTTAAATATTTTAGAGCTATATGATGTTTTATTATAAAAAATAGAAGTATAAAAGGCTGTTGTATCATTAATCTTTAGAAAATTGATCTCAGAAGAAAAAGTATTTATATCGCCTAACATAAGAGATATTTTAGTTTGAGAATAACTAGTCAAACAAATAGATGTAAAAAAAATTATCTTTATAAATACTTTGGACATATAAATTCTTTTTTAGATTCTTTAGATTTTAAATCCCATGAGTAAAAAACAGAAAACTCTAAACCTCCATAATTATTAGTTGCTATAGTCAGATCTGAAATATTAATATCATAGGACATATTAACTGAAAAATCACTAACCTCAAATCCAATTTTAGGAATAATAGCATCGTTGTAACGATTATAAACACCTAAACTAAGTTTAATATTATTATATGATTCATGGTAAATATTATATTGAAAATCTATACCATAAACAAACTCTTGAAAAGATGATTGTTTTGATAAAAAAAGAGAACTCTCTAGATTAATATTTTTCGTAAATATGTGTTTCGAAATAAAATGCATATTATATTTTATTGGTGTAGGTAATGATGATGTTATTGAAAAAGATTGATTAGGGTTATTGATATGGTAAGCAGCAAGACCGGTTTCTAATGTTGTGATGTTATTTAATTTTTTTGTAAACAACCCACCAATAGCAAGGTCAAGAAAAAATATACTCTCGTCAATAAAGCCTTCATCTTCGATAAAAATTAAAGAAGAAATTTCAAAAGTTCTCTGAAATGCGCCAATTAAACCTCCAAAATATAAGGTACTAGTATTATTTTTTATTATTACTTGAGATAATGAAATATTTAAGCCTGAAGTTTTAAAATTAGAATCCCCAGAATTATCATTTACAAATCCCAATCCTATTGATTGATTTAAAAAATAATCTTTAGCGTAAAAAGAAAATGCAATAGTTTTAAAAGGATCAGCAACTGAATTCCATTGTGATCTTCTATGTATACCACCTTGAAAATCATTTTCCTGAAATCCTGTTAAAGCTGGGTTTAAATTCAATTTTGATATATTAAATTGAGAAAAATGACTGTCCTGAGCACTTGAAATAAGTGCACAAAAAAAACATACTATAATAATATACTTCTTCATTCTATAAGAGTAATATTTCCTTTTTTAAATAATTTTTTACCTCCTACACATTCCATTTCAATATAATAATCTAAAACTTGGGCGTGGAGTTTTTCGCCTTTATACGTGCCATCCCAATGATTATTGATATTATTTGATGTAAAAACTGATTGCCCTAATCTGTTATATATCTTAAAATTAAAATATATTAGATCTACACCTTTATTTATTATCCTATAGCTGTCATTAATATTATCATCATTAGGAGTAAAACCAGTAGGAATAATAACACTATCTTCATTGCAAAAAAGATCTTTAAGTATTACGTATAATGAATCTCTTATAGAGCATGAGCTATTAAATACATCGACAAAATACCAAGAAGTAGAATCTGGTATGAAATTTATCATAAAACTGGTTTCTCCATTAAACCACAAGAAAGAATCCGTAGTGATAATATTAAGTTTTATAAGATCCCCACCAATAACAATATTATTCTCAGACCACAATGAATCTATTATTGGCTTTGGTATTACATGAATATTTATTGAATCAGAAATTGAGCAACCAACATTATTTAATACTTCTACTTTATAATATAAAGTAGATTGAGGTATCTCCTGAATTACTGAAGAATCAGTAGTAATAAAATTAACATCTTTAGGTGTCCAAATGTAATTTACAATTGGGTTTTGAGATGTAATATTTATAACTTCTATTTTAACTGTGTCACCATGACATATTAAAGTATCTGAAAGCAAATCTATATCAATCATATCTGACAAAATATCAACACTATCAACCGCAAAACAGACGCTGTCAGATACCTTAATATAATAAGTTTGAGGTGACAATGAGAGTAGATCAGCCTGAAAAGACAGGGTATCTGTAAATAAATTATTGCTTGACCATATAATTTCGTTTACATTAGAACTTATATTTGCAGATAGCAAAATAGGTGAAGAGCAATATGATGTGTCTGTTGGGGCTTCTACAAATATATCGTTAACAGTCACTTCTTGAACTAGTGTATCATTACATGTTCCATTAGATATAACAAGTTCATAAACGATATTATCAGCCGTAGATGTGTATGGGTTAGAAATAAGTTCACTATTTAAAAAATCAATTGGCATCCAGTTATAACTAATTAAAGAGTCATTTAATGCTGGTATACCTATCTGTAAATACGAAAAATCACATTTAAATAATGGAGAAAGGGTATCTCTTGATCCAGATAGTATATAAATAGTTTTAGTAATCGTGTCAGATATATTACAAGATTGTAATGATGTAGATATTAAGCTGACTTGATAAATACCCGGATTAAGATATTGATGAATTGGATTAATTTGATTTGTAGTATTACCATCACCAAAATCCCACAAATAAGATATATTATTATTAAGGTATGAGGAAGTATTGGTAAAACTAATTGAAGTAGTGCAGCTTAGTAGGGGTACAGAAAAATCCGCAGTAACTATTGGCCTTCTAAAATCAAACTTAAAGACAGCATTATTACAATTACTACTGTTATTAGAAGTAGATACTGCGCCAGGATTAGGGTAAATAGGAAAGTCATTATTGTTACCGCAACCAGCACAGACAGATTGATATATAATCCCATTTTTATCAAACCTACTCGTCCCACCATCAACATGTTCATTACTTTGGCTTCCGCCAAAATAAGTTGCATATACTAAACTATCAATAAATTCATTTATAATAGCTAAATAAAAATCATTCCCATCAGTGGATGATTGAAAAGCAAAATCAGTTACCGGTAAATTTAAGGTTGAAAGCTGTCCTCCAAGATTAGATCCCCATCCAGAAATATAAATATTATTACATCTATCTACTAAAAAGGCTGTTGGAGAAATATCTGGTGAACCTTTACCGGTTCCAATTACAGAAGAACGAATAATATTACTTAGATCACTATTAAATACAGCAATAAATTGTCCACCTCCTTCATTGAAATAACTTGAATTAACAACTAAATAAGTAGAATCTGAATTAGTTTGTCCAAAAAGATAAACTTGGTTTGCTTCACTAATCTCAATAAAGTATGATTGATCATAATTTAGTGAACCATAATAAGATGAATGAAGAATAGAAGATCCGTCCTTACTGATTTTTGTAACAAAGGCATCTGGCATTAAAGAATCATTATACGTTTCATTGTATGCCAAGGGTGTTGTTGGAAAATTATCAGAAATTGTTCCACCAGTAACGTATATATCATCATTTTTATCAAGAGCCAGTGAATATGCAGCGTCATCTTTTTCACCACCTAAAAAAGAACTCCAAATAATTGAAGAAAGCTGGTTGTCAATTTTAATAACACAGCCATCTTGATTGCCATTTAAAATAGGTTGGAATGCGTTTATAGTAGTAGGGAAATCAATAGAACTAGTTGAGCTTACAATATATACATTGTTGTTATTATCAATATCTATTTCTCCTCGAATTTCATCTGCATAATTAAACTTCAAAGCTGTTGAAATATTAAGACCGTCATTACTGCTTCCTCCTAAAAAAGTTGATGAAAGTAAAGAGCCTCCACTATTACTTAATTTACTTACAAAAATATCTGAACCATTTGGAAAACTAATACCTAAACCAGAAGGGGAAAAAATTGGTCCTCCTGAGAAAACTGTATCAAATGCTGATTCTGTAACTGGAAAGTTATCTGAACCTGTTGTTCCTAAAATAAACAATTCATCATTTGAATTAACTACCATACTGTGAGGAAGTTCATCAAATCTACCGCCTAAATAAGTAGAAAAAATACGAAAAGTACCACTTGTGTCGTATTTTGTAATAGCAATATCTGTTATTCCCCCACTAAAACTAGTTTGATAGGCACCGATTGTAACTGGATATTCTGTTCCAAATGCTGTGCTCCCAGAATAAAGAAAACCTTTATTGTCATATGTTGCTGTATATCCAAAATTATCAGATATAGATCCAGAATAAGTTGAAAAAACTAATGTTGGATCAATAACTAGATCAAATTCCGAATCAAATCCATTTGGAAAATCAAAACCTACAGTGTTGTTTTTAAGAACAAAATTACAGGGGACTTCTATTTTTTTACCGTTGATGATTTGATAAGAAAAAGGTTTAAGTTCTGTTATTGTATTAATTGATGTGGTCACTATTAAGTGGTCATTTTGTATGTAAATTTTCTTGTGGCCTTGATATTTGATTTTTATTCTTTTATAATTAGCTCCTTTGGATATATATAAATCATACTTTAAAGATCCTTTATTAATGTAGAATTTCAAGTCGATGCCTTTATATATGTTTTCTTGATTAATTTCTTTATAAGCACCAACATCCTTTGCCCAAGATTTTTTTGAGCCTAAATAGTAGTTTTCTCTATATTTAGATTTATCTGAAAAAAAACTGATGATATCTTTTGTTTTGTTTTTAAATGTAACAGTATACGAATGGCGATTTATCTTGTCGCTTGTAATTTTTTTATTATGATGATCTGCAAGTTGTAGTTGATCATAAAAAGAAAAGGTAAATTTTCCTTTCTCAATAAACATCGCGCCACCATCTATTTTTTTCTTAGCAATTACTTGTGATGGGTACTGACCTTTATTTTCAATAAAATATGATTGGGTAAATACTTTCCCATAACTAAAAAGAAATATTACTAGTAAATATAATTTTATAGAAATTATATTTTTCATATTCGTTATCAAAAAATAGGGTTAATGATTTTCATTAAGCTATCCTTAACGATTATATATGCTTCTTTGTTGTTACTGCTTATAGGTTTACCTGGGGGTAGTTTTTGCTTGTAGGGATCGACTTGTTTATTATTCTTCCAGAACCTATAACAAACATGAGGGCCAGTAGCTAAACCTGTACTTCCGACATAGCCAATAATATCTCCTTGTTTAACAAAAGTGCCTTTACGAATACCTTTTTTAATTTTAGACATATGAAGATATTGTGTCGTGTAGGTTGCATTATGTCTAATCTTTACATAGTTACCATTATTCTTAGTATAACTAGCAGATACAATTGTTCCATTAGCAGTAGTCATTATTGGCGTACCTTTTGGCGCAGCATAATCTGTTCCAAAATGCCCCTTCCAGCGTCCTGTTACTGGATGTTTTCTATTTCTACTAAACCTAGAGCTTATTCTATAAAAATCTAATGGTGCTTTTAAAAAAGCCTTGCGTAATGTTCTTCCTTCCTCATCAAAATACTCGCCGTAATTCTCATTTTCTTTATAATAAAAAGCATAAAATTTTTGATTTTTATGTGTAAATTCTGCAGCTAATATTCTACCAATCCCAATATACTCACCATCAATATAATTGTTCTCATAATATACATTAAAAGCATCTCCTTTTTGAATCTTGAAAAAGTCAATAGACCAAGCATAAATTTCTGCTAATTGTATTGAAACCCTTGGACTTATTCCTAATTCATCTATTGATTCTGATAAAGAAGAATTTATTTCACCATAAGATCGTTTTAGTTTTGTTGTAGTCTCTTTTTTACCCCGATAGACACTTACATCATCAGTAAGATCTATAACAACATAGTTAGTAGGGTTTTCTTGATAAATAAAATAACAAGCGCTTTCAGCTGAATCTTTTGTGCAAATAACCGTATATTCTTGTCCAGAATTTACTCGCCTAACATCAAAAATTCCTTTTGATTTACTTTCAATCTCTGCAATTTTGGGATGGTCAATATGATTAGCATAAAGAATTTCACCAAGAGTCTGACCTTTCTTTACAATTCCTTTAGTAACATTAAAGGAATCAACTACAATTCCATATTGAATACTTGGTTCTTTTTTTACAACATCCTCTTTATTAGCAAATAAAACAGGGTCTTTATTAATAATTTGAAAAACAATGAAAAAAAATATAAATGATAATAATATTATTTTAATAAGATTTTTCATAAGTGCAATTTAAAGTAATTATGCTGTTAAAAATTTTATCAAATATTGACTTATTGACAATTCATTTTTAAATGTTTTTATGAATTTCTTTTGAAAATGTTAATAAACTTTCTTCAGTAAAGTTTTCACTCATTAGCTGTAGTCCATATGGCAAACCACTAGAGTGGTTTTTCATTGGTAATGAGATGGCTGGATTGCCTGATAAATTTGCAAGAACAGTAAAAATGTCTTCTAAATACATCTGAGTTGGGTCCTTATGTTCCATTCCAATTTTAAAGGCAACATGCGGAGTAGTTGGGGTTAATATAAAATCATAGGTTTTAAATATCGCATCAATCTTATTTTTTATAATTCTACGTATTTTTTGTGCTTTCGAAAAGTACTCATCATGATAGCCAGCACTTAGAACAAATGTTCCTAACATAATACGCCTCTTGACTTCATTACCAAAACCTTTTGTTCTACTTGAAATATAGGTCTGATTTAAGTCAACAGAATTACTAATTCTAAATCCAAAGTTTATACCATCATATCGAGAAAGGTTAGAGGATGCCTCAGCAGTTGATAAAACATGATATGTTGCAACGAGATAATCTAAATATGGAAAAGAGATAGGTGATACTAAATGACCTTGCTTTTTTAAAGATTTAATTTTAGTAAAAATTGAATTTTTAATCTCATGGTCTAATCCTTCATGATTAAAGCATTCTGATATATATGCTATGCTTTTCTTTTCTTTTTCTGGTTTCAAATCAGAATAAACAGGAACACTGCGTGAAGATGAAGTTCCATCATTTTCATCTAATCCCGCAATAACCTCAAGAATTAAAGCTGCATCATCTATGTTATTGGTTATAGGTCCAATCTGATCAAAAGAGGAGGCATAAGCAATAAGACCATACCTTGAAACCCGAGAGTAAGTTGGCTTTAATCCGACTACTCCACAAAACGCTGCAGGCTGACGTATTGATCCTCCTGTATCACTACCTAAAGCGGCAATGCATAAACCTTCAGCAACAGCAGTAGCGGAACCTCCAGAAGAACCTCCGGCAACACAAGTGTTATTGATGGGGTTTTTAACGGGGCCATAAATTGAATTTTCATTAGAGCTTCCCATAGCAAACTCATCGCAATTAAGGCGGCCAATTATAATAGCGCCTTCATTAATAAGTTTTTCTACAACAGTTGCGCTATACAAAGACTTAAAGTCCTTGAGAATATCAGAAGAGGCTGATAAGTTGTGATTTTCATAACAAATATTATCTTTTATAGCAATAATCATACCAGATAACCTACCATGATTTTTATTAGATATTTGCACATCAATCATTCTAGCTTGATCCAAAGCGCTTTCATCAAAAGTTTCAATAAACGAATTATTATGATTATGATTTTTAATCTTTAAAAGATAAAATTTAACAACCTCAACACAAGTTAGTTCTGAAGAAAGTAATTTAGATTTAAGTTCTTGAAATGAACGAAATGTATTCAAGTCTTTGGTTTATCGTCTAAATTTTTATCAGACTCATTTTTTCCTTTCTTAAACTCATTGATTCCTTTACCAATACCCCTCATGAGTTCGGGAATTTTCTTTCCTCCAAAAAGCAATAAAAGAGCAAGAGCTAAAAGCACCATTTCTGTTGGGCCAGGCATACCTAATAATAATGTTTTCATAAAGTATTAGTTGTTATATATTAAACAAAAATAGCTATTTTGATTTTAATAAGCCTCAAAAAGCCACAATGAAGGGTCCTGCTTATCATATCCTTTCCAAATCTCAAAATGTAGTTCTGTTTTACTATCATTAACATCAGTCAAAACCGTGCCAATTTTTTCTTTAGCTAAAATATTATCACCAAGCTTAACAGTAACATCCTCAAGACCTGAATATACAGTAAAAAACTCACCATGATTAATTAGTATTGCCCTGCCTTTACCTTGAATAAAAAATATTCTAGAGATCTTGCCGTCAAATACAGATCTAATATTAGCATTTTTATTTGTTGCTATATTTATACCATTATTAAAAGTTTCTACATTATTAAAAAGATGATGTTTTTGCGTTCCATAAGATTGTACAATTAAACCTTGTTCTAACGGCCATGGTAAATTCCCTTTATTCTTACTAAAATTATCAGAAATTATCCTGGCTTCTGGTGTTAAAGACATGGTATTAGAGTTGTTGTTTTTTCTTAGCCTATCTCGTGCGAGACGAATCTCTTCTTCAATGATTTTTTTTATTTTTTTATCTAGTATTAAAGCCTTTTTTTGCTGAGATTTAATTTTAGTGAGAAATAAATTTTCAGATTTTTGTAATTTTGAAAAAATTATTTTCTTCTCCTCTTTTGAATCTAAAATTGTTTTTAATTTTTCTTTTTTTAAGAGTATCAGAGAAATATTTTCATCTTTTTTATTTTTTAGCAATTCATGTTGTTGAATAAGTACTTGTTTGTTTAAAGCCAAACTATCTTGATTTTTTTCTATTTGAATAGCTTGATTTTTTCTTGATCTAGAGTATTGTTTTAAGTATAAAATTCTTTTATATGCCTGATTAAAAGTTGTTGAAGAAACAACAAACATCAAGCTGTTACGATCATTCTTGTTTTTTTGTAATGCATAAATCATAGAAGCATACTCTTTCTTTAATTCAAAAATTTGTTTCTCTCGCTTAATAATTAAAGTGTTACTGTTTTCAATTTTTTCTTGAAGTCTTAGTGTCTGCTTTTGCAATAAAGAAATTTCTATATTTAAAATCTGAATTAATCGCTCTTGGCTAGTTATTTTTTTTTCTAAGAAACCCAGGTAACTTAAAGAGGATTTCTTGTTTTCTTGTGTTGTTTCTAATAATTTAGATGTGTATTCAATTTCTTTTTCTATTATTATTTTTTGGTTCTTAAGAGTTTCCTTGTTTTGGGCAACAACACTAACGCAAATAAACATACTATAAATTATACAGCTAATTAATCTCATTATACAATTTAGAAATATTAAAAGATGGCTCCTCCTTATTACTGAATTTAATTTTAGAATATTTAATCTCTAAATTAAATGGACTGCTTGATGATTTTATACTTAACTCTTTAGGGAATTTTTTATCGTTAATTAACTGAAAACCAGAATATGTAATCTGTAGGGGTTCATCGTCTATAGAACTAAGATTAACTTCTTTAATAATCTCTTCTATTATGTTAACGATATATGAGCTTGAGTCTGGCTTTTCCTTAATTAGCAAGCTACTCCCATTCAATTTAGTGGTATAATTTATTTCTGGAAGATGAATCTGAGAGGTTATAATTTGCTCTATTAAATCATAAGAAAGGTGTGTGTTTATTTTTTCACTCGCATAATCTATAGATTTAATCATCCAAGTTGAATTAGTTCTATTTATATAGTAAATCGAATCTTTTGAGATCATAACTCTAGAAACCTCACCAATAATTGGTGCTGTAATTGAAAGCCAAATCAGACTATCGTTTCTAATTTTAAAATTAGCGCCTAATCCAATATTTTGTTCACTAGATTTAATGATTATCTTTCCCGTAATCGTAATCCAATCTTTTGATGTTTTGTCAACATTAATATTCTTAATTAAAGCTTCAACATCGATAGTATTGAGATTATTGCTTGTTACAACTACTTTTTTCAAATTACATCCAGTAATAAATAAAAAGATAAGTAGTATAGTTGTATTATTCAAATAAATCCTCATTTTTAATTTTTTCTTCTAAAAATTTTGACCCATCGCCTAAGTTTTTTGCTTTAATCCATTCAGATACAGCTTCTTTTTTCAGGCCTAAATTAAACAATATATCTCCATAATGTTCAACAACAACTGCACTTGTTTGACTTCCATTAGATAAGGCTCTTTCAATCCAAATTTTAGCATTTTCAAAATCTCCTAGACAATACAAAACCCAACCATATGTGTCTTGATAGGTTCCGTTATTTGGCTCTAAATCATTACATTTTTTAGACATTTTTTTGGCTCTATTTAGATCTTTTTTTCTTAATGATAAGTAATAACTGTAATTATTTAAAACAATAACGTTGTTAGAGTTATTCAATAGCAATTGATCGAATATAGAGTCAGATTTATCATGAATTTTAAGAGCATGATATGTGTCTGCTAATGAAGATTGAAACTCAGCATATAACATTTCATTATCAAATACATATTCCACTCCTAACTCCAAAGAATTAAGAGCGGTGTTGTATTTCTTAAAATAAATATTTGAAATCGCATGAAAATAATAATAGAGAGGATCCGAAGGAAAATATGAAATAGCCTTATTGCTAAATATTAATAATGAATCATAGTTGTTTTCCTCAACTTCTAAAAATAATAATTGAGTCCAAACTGCTTGAATAGATTGGCTTATACTGATTGATTTTTTATAATTTTTTTTAGCTTTTTTCTTATTACCATCAGCATAATAAAGATCACCATAAATAGCATAGGCTATAGCTTCATCTTGATGTTTGTTTAATAATATAGATCCAAGTTCAAAAGCTTGTTTTCTCATAGTATCATTAACAGAAATAATACCAATGTAAGATGATAGGATTGCTATTTTTGTTTCTAATAGAACTTTTTCATTAATAAACGCTTTTTTTAATTCTTGGAATGAATTTTCAAGATCTCCATTATCTCTATATAAATTTGCTAATGTTAAATGTATTCTTCCATTTTCAGGATCCTTTTCAGAAATTTGTTGAAATATTGAAAAAGCTTTTTCGTTTTGATTATTAAGAATATAGGCTTCAGCTAATATATGTAAGACCTCAATGTCTTTAGGATATTTATCTGATAACAACTCTAATGTTTTTGTGGCCTTTTTTATATCTTTTACTTGAAGATAAAGTTTATGCTTTTGCATAGAAAGTATCTTGTCAGTTCCTTTCAGGCTTTCAAGATCATCATAAACTTTAATCGCTCTCAAGTATTGTTGATTATAAATATAGGTGTCTGCGAGTTTATAGTAATTAAACTCATTGTCTGGCTGTAACTTTATAATTTCAACATATTGTTTTGCTGATTCATTGTATTCTTGATTTATAAAAAGAATCTCAGCGTGATTACGAAGATACCAGATATTCTTCTTATTTGAATCAACTGCTTTTAAAGAATATTCTTTGGCAATAATCGGTTTTTTTAATGTCTTATAAATAGTTGAGGCTTGGTAATAAGCCTCATAAAGAGTTGGGTTTTTTTCAATACATTTTTCAAATAGAGCTAAAGAAGCTTCTTTATTATCAAGAGATTTCTGTTTAAGAGCACTAAAGAAAATATTATTATACTTAATTGTCTCATTGCTGCTTTTTCCTTGATTTTTATTAGATTGGTTTTTTAATTTATTATCTGGATAAAAGCTTTTCCATTGGCCATAGGACGAGTTATTTAGAAATAAAAAAAGTAGTAGTAGTATTCGATTTAACATTTATTTTATTTCACAAAAATCGCCAATACTAATTTCTTGATCAATACTCTTTCCGTTAAAAAGAACTTGATTACCAATCATTGAATTCTTTATTTTTGCATTTAATAAGGTTGATTTATTTTGAATAATAGTATGACTAATCATACTGTCCGTAATACAGGTGTATTCTCCTATAGAAACGTAAGGACCTATTTTAGAATTTTTAACTTTTGAGCCGGGACCAATATAGCATGGCGTTATGATTTCTGAATTAATAATTTCAGCCGTTCTGTCAATCATGTTGTTAAGTTTATTGTGTTCTAAGACTCGTGAATTTGTATATACTGTTGCGTCTTTATTTCCACAGTCAAGCCATTCATCTACCTTTCCTGTTGAAAATTTCATTCCCTTCTTTTTCATGTTTTCAAGAGCATTAGTAAGTTGGTATTCTCCTTTATCTTTTATGTTGTTATCTATTAAATACTGTAATTCTTTTCTTAAATTCTCACCATCATTAAAATAATAGATCCCAATAATAGCTAAATCAGAAATATACTTTTTAGGTTTTTCAACAAAATCTGTAATAACATTATCCTTATTAATTTTAACAACACCAAATGCAGAAGGGTCTTCAATTTTACTTACCCAAATAATACCATCATTTTTTTTATTTAATTTAAAATCTGCTTTAAATAATGTATCTGCAAAGGCTACAACAACATTGCCTTTTAGTGATTCTCTTGCACACAAAATAGCGTGAGCAGTTCCTAGTGGTTGATCTTGATATACAACTGTTCCGATAGCTCCTAGATCAGAAGCAATTTTTTTTAAATCCTTTTCAACTTGAGAGCCAAAATCACCAATAATAAATGCAATCTCATTAATTTCTTCATCACAAATTGCAACAATATCCTCAACAAGTCTTTGGACAATAGATTTACCCGTAAATGAGATTAATGGTTTAGGAGTTGTTAGTGTGTGCGGCCTCAGTCTTGAGCCTCTTCCGGCCATTGGTATAATAATTTTCATCTATTTAAGTATTAATTAACTCTCGCCAGTACTTCCAAAACCACCCAAACCTCTATACGATTCTTCAAGTTTTTCTACTTGCAATAGCTGAACCTTAGAGTAAGATGAAAAAACTAACTGCGCTATACGATCACCATTATTAACAGCAAAATCTTCATTAGATAAATTAATAAGAATAATACCAACCTCCCCTCTATAATCTGCATCAATAGTTCCTGGAGAATTTAAAACAGTTATTCCATTTTTTAAAGCTAAGCCACTTCTTGGCCTAACCTGGGCTTCGTATCCATCAGGTATTTCAAGAAATAATCCTGTTTTAAAAAGGCCTCTATTGTTAGGTTTTAAAATAACCGGCTCTGTAAGGCTAGCTCTTAAGTCCATACCTGAAGATTGTGGCGTGGAATATTCAGGTATACTGTTGTTAGATTTATTTAGAATTTTAACGTTCACTTTTAAAACAATTCAGGTGTTGCATTTATAGGTTTTTTTGGTTTTTCTACTAAATATATAACTATTAAATAAATAAAAACAAATACTGAGTTAATAATAATGGTAAAGCTAGTAAAATGTAAAATAATAAAGATACTTAACATTAAAGAAAAATACAATAAAATTCTTTTGTAATCATAATCAATAGGATAATGTTTTTTAGCAAGTAGGAACGACAGTATTGTCATTGAAAAATAACACGCTAATGTTGCGATAGCTGATCCTACAAAACCCATTGGAATTTTGATGCCAGCATCATTCATATAAAGCATAGGTATCAAAATTAAATTTAATACGATTGTAATGATTGCTCCAAAAATTGCAAGATAAGCACCAAAAATTGTTTTGTCAGTTAATTTATACCATATTGATAAATTATAATATATTCCTAAAAAGAAATTAGCTAATAAAAGAATAGAAACCACTATAAAACCTCGTTCATCATGGTAATCTGAGCCTAAAAAGTTTATGAAAAATTCATAAAATGTTGTTACAATAAGAAAAATAACAGATAGGACAATTACAAAATACTTCATGACATCAGCATAAACCTTTTTAGAATTAGCTTGCCTTTCTTGTGAAAAGAAAAAAGGCTCTGCTGCAAATCTAAAGGTCTGAATAAATAAAATCATTATTATAGATAATTTATAAAAAGCTCCATAAAGGCCAATTTCACTAGATGAATTTATATTTTCTGGCAAAAGATACTTAAGTAATATTCTGTCTATTGTCTCGTTAGTCATACCTGCTAAGCCAGCAATCAATAAAGGTGAAGCGTAAATCATCATTTTTTTCCATAACTTCTTATCAAAGATCCAAACAGAATTAATCATTTCAGGAGCTAACATTAGAATTGTGACACATGATGCTATAAGATTTGCAATAAAAATATAACCAACCCCTACAGATTCAGAATAAACAGAATTAACAAAATTTAAAGATTGTAAATCATTTTCTATCACATATGGACAATAAATAATAAAAAATAGATTTAAGCCTATATTAATAAATATATTAACTAACCTAACAAGCGCGAATCTAGTCGCTTTATTCAAGGCTCTTAGCTTAGCAAAGGATATGGAAGAAACAGCATCTAAACCAATGATTAATGCAAACCATTTAATATAATCCTGATTTGAAGGATAACCAATTGTTGACGCAATGTTTTCACTAAAAAAAAACATAATAGCCACAAAAATAAAAGAGGTAGATAATAAGGAAATAAGAGATGTACTATATACTAATCTGTTGCTCTTTTCTTTTTGAGAAAATCTAAAAAAAGCTGTTTCTATACCATATGTTAATATGATAACAAAAAATGCCACATATGCATAAAGCTCGGTGACAACACCGTACTGTTCTGGACTAAAATATCTTGTATATAAAGGAACAAGCAAGTAATTAAGCAGCCTTCCTACAACACTACTTAATCCATATATTGCTGTTTGACTTGCTAGTTTTTTTAGTGGATTCAATTAAAGTTTGGTTTTCTTTTTTCGATAAAAGCATTAGTCCCTTCAGTAAAATCATTAGTCTCAAAACACTTTCCAAATAATTCAATTTCTACATCGTAACCATTAACACCAGTTTTATAACAAGAATTAATTGATTTTATTGCCGAACTAATAGCCGAGGAGGAATTTCTTTTTATTTTTTCTGCAATACTTGTACATATATTTAATAAATCTTCTTGCTTGCAGACATGATTAACAAGGCCAATTTTATTAGCTTCTTCTGCGCTAATCATTTTAGCTGTCATTATCATTTCCATAGCGATTCCTTTACCAACTAGATTTGGAAGTCTTTGAGTGCCGCCGTATCCAGGGATAATGCCTAGAGAAACTTCAGGCAAACCGAGTTTAGCATTAATAGAAGCAACTCTTATGTGGCATGCCATAGCTAACTCTAAACCTCCTCCTAGAGCAAATCCATTAATTGCAGCAATACATGGGATAGCTAGATTCTCTATTATATTAAATAATTTTTCATGTCCATCTTTTGATAATTGAGACCCTTGAGTTTTATTAAAAGAAGAAAATTCTTTTATGTCAGCACCTGCAACAAATGCTTTGTTTTCTGCCCCCGTAATCACAACACATCTAATAGTTTTATTTTTAGATGTAGAATATAAGGCATGACTAAGCTCTTTTATTGTTAGATTATTAAGGGCATTTAAATATTTAGGTCTATTGATTGTTATATAACAAATCTTATTAATACATTTTTGAAGAATATTTTTATAATCCATATTGAAGATGATTTTCTACAAATATAATAGATTACATTACTTATTTAAAAAAATATTATCTTAAAGAAAAGTAAAACTCTTATCCATTAAGAGCTTCTGCTCCACCTACAATCTCTAAAATCTCAGCAGTAATAGCTGCTTGACGAGCTTTATTGTAAGATAGTGTAAGTTCTTTTTTAAGTTCTGAAGCATTGTCAGTAGCCTTATGCATTGCCGTCATTCTTGCTCCATGTTCAGAAGCATGCGAATCAAGAAGAGCTTTATACAGCTGTGTTTTTAATGACTTGGGTATTAGCTCTTCAACTATTTCTTTCTTTTGAGGCTCAAAGATATAATCCCCAACCTTAATATCTTGCTCGCTTGGAGCTTCAACTGGAAGATAACTTTCATTCATTATTTTTTGAGTTGCCGCATTCTTAAATTGATTGTAAACTAAAACAACCTTATCATATTTACCTTCAAGATAGTGATTCATAATAGATTCTGCTATTGACGAAATGTTTTTATATGACAAGTCTAAAAAAACATCATCGTGTGAACTGATAAGATTAAGATCACTTTTTCTAAAAAATTTAGAAGATTTTTTACCAATTGAGATAATATCAATATTTTTCCCTTTGTAGGTGTTGTTTGATAATGAAACGGCTGATTTTATAACATTAGCATTAAATCCCCCGCAAAGCCCTCTATTAGAAGTAATAGTTACAATTAAAACAGAATTTATATCTCTTGAAGAAGAAAAACCTCCACCTTCAGAGGCGTCTAAACTTGAAGAAAGGTTTACTAATAATTCTGTAAGTTTATTTGCATAAGGCCTCATTTGGATTATAGCATCTTGTGCCCGTTTTAATTTTGCAGCAGAAACCATTTTCATAGCAGATGTTATCTGCATGGTTGAGCCAACAGAAGTTATTCTATTTCTTATTTCTTTTAAATTAGCCATATCACCTTACTCTTGAGAATATTTTGGAGATAGCTCTCTAACTACTTTTTCAAGTGTCGAAGTTATTTTTTCATCTAATTTTCCAGATGCTAAATCATCTAGAATATTTTGATATTTTTGATGAAGAAAAGATATATATTCAACTTCAAATTCTTTAATTCTATTAACAGGAATATCCATTAATAATCCATTAGTACCACAATAAATTATAGCTGCCTGTTCTTCAACTCTTAAAGGAGAATATTGTCCTTGTTTTAAAATTTCAACATTACGTTTTCCCTTTTCAATAACTGCATTTGTTGCTGCATCTAGATCAGATCCAAATTTAGCAAAAGCCTCAAGCTCCCTATATTGGGCTTGATCAAGCTTTAGAGTTCCTGATATTTTTTTCATAGATTTAATTTGTGCTGAACCCCCAACACGAGACACAGAAATCCCAACGTTAATTGCGGGCCTAACTCCAGATAAAAATAAGTTAGACTCTAAGAATATTTGTCCATCTGTAATCGAAATTACATTTGTTGGAATATAAGCAGAAACATCACCCGCTTGTGTTTCAATAATTGGAAGCGCAGTTAATGATCCGCCTCCTTTAACTATTCCCTTTAAAGATTCAGGAAGATCATTCATCTGAGCAGCAATTTTATCATCATTTATAACTTTAGCGGCTCTTTCAAGTAGTCTAGAGTGTAGATAAAAAACATCTCCTGGATAAGCCTCTCTTCCTGGTGGTCTTCTTAATAGTAATGAAACCTCTCTATATGCAACAGCTTGTTTAGAGAGATCATCAAAAACAATAAGAGCAGGCCTTCCTGTGTCTCTAAAATATTCTCCAATAGCAGCTCCTACCAATGGAGCGTAAAATTGTAATGGCGCTGGATCTGCTGCGTTAGCAGAAACAATAATTGTATAAGGTAGTGCTCCGGCATCATCTAGTGTTTGAGCAAGCGCAGCTACAGTTGAAGCTTTTTGACCAACAGCAACATAAATGCAGAAAACAGGCTCTCCTTTTTCATAAAATTCTTTTTGATTAATAATTGTGTCAATAACTACAGCTGTTTTTCCAGTTTGTCTATCTCCAATTACTAACTCTCGTTGACCTCTTCCAATTGGAATCATTGCATCAACTGCTTTTAAACCTGTCTGTAGGGGTTCATTAACAGGCTGTCTATAAATAACACCTGGAGCCTTTCTTTCAACGGGCATTTCAAATGTTTCTCCAGTAATTGGTCCTTTGCCGTCAATAGGAACCCCCACCCCATCAACAACACGGCCCAACATACCTTCTCCTACATTAACTGATGCAATTTTATTTGTTCTCTTAACAATATCCCCCTCCTTAATACCTTTTGAGGGACCTAGCAATACCGCCCCAACATTATCTTCCTCTAAATTTAGAACTATTGCTTGTAAACCACTTTGAAATTCAATTAGTTCACCTGACTCGGCATTAGTTAATCCATATATTCGAGCAATTCCATCTCCAACCTGAAGAACGGTTCCTACCTCTTCTAATTCAGCCTCTGATTTAAATCCAGAAAGCTGTTGTCTTAATATTGCTGAAACTTCAGCGGGTTTTACTTGTGTCATATTATATTATTTTTAATAGTCTTGAATATATAAATTTTTACTAAACGTCTGTTTTAAAGATTTTAATTTTGAAGATATACTAGCATCTAGCTGCTTATCCTCCATCCTGATAATAGCTCCTCCAATAATATTTTTATCTACTTTTTCCACTAACTCAATGGTTGATTTGTTTTCTTTATTAGCAAAATTAACAACCTCTTTTTTTATATCATCATCCAAAGGAATCGCTGTTATAACTGTTACTTCTTTTATATTATTTAATTTTTTATAGAGTCGTATAAAGCTGGATGAAATATCAGCCAATAAAGATTCTCTTTTCTTTGCAGTAATCAAAATAATAAATGACAGAGACAAAGAGCTGATTTTTTTAGAAAATATTTCTTTAATTATTCTGATTTTTAAATCTGTCTTAACAATTGGGGTTCTCAGTAGAGAATTAAAATCTCTATTAGACAAGCATATTGAATCAATAACAAGCATGTCGTTATAAGAAGATTCAATACAGTTTTGATCTTTCGACAAATCTAATAGTGATTTAGCATATCTTATTGTTGCCCGAGATTTATTCATTTTATTTTAATTATTATTTTCTTTAAGAGCAGTATTAACCAATTCCTTTTGCTTTTCAGAATCAGAAAGCTCAAACAACAATACCTTTTCAGCCATCTCAATTGATAGATCTGCAACATGATTCTTTAACTCTGTAAGTGCTTTCATTTTTTCATTTGATATTTGCTCCTTTGCTGAGTTAACAAGTTTCTCAGCTTCAATTACAGCCTTGTCTTTTGCTTGAGAAATAATTTGAGATTTCATTTCGCGAGCTTCCTTTAACAAAACGTCTCTATCTACTTTAGCTTGGGCAATAATTTTTTCATTATTGGATGTTAGTTGAGACATTTCATCTCTTGCTTTTTCTGCTGCAAGCAAAGACTCTTTTATTGAATTATTCCTTTCGTCTACAGCTTTTAGAATTGGCTTCCAGGCAAATTTTTTTAATATAATTAGTAATAACGTAAAGATTATTGTTGTCCATATAATTAATCCAGGATCGAATGATTGCATTTTTTTTTTTTAGTGAATTACCTGTCACCAACCGTGACAGGTAATTTTATTAAACTTGTGGTTTATTATTATGATCCTTGCATAAGAGCAACAACAACTGCAAATAACGCAACACCCTCTACAAGAGCGGCTGCAATAAACATATTAGTCTGAATCATTCCTGAATGTTCGGGTTGTCTAGCCATCGCTTCTAGGGCTTTACCGCCAATCATTCCGATTCCGATTCCAGCTCCAATAGCTGCTAATCCAGCTCCAATAGCTGCAATTCCTTTAATTCCTGTTTCTACTACTTCTGGTTCCATTTTAGTTTTGGTTTTAGTTAAACATTTTGTTAATAATTAATGACTTTCCTCTTTTACTGCCAAACCTATAAAAACAGCCGACAGTAGTGTAAAAATATATGCTTGTAAAAAAGCAACTAATATCTCTATTAAAAATATAAATAATACAAATAGTACAGATATTGGTGATACTAACCATCCGGATAAGGCGTCAGCTCCGTTATCTGAAGCAACAAACATTAGAGATATTAAGCTAAATATTATAATATGACCAGCTGTAATATTTGCAAATAGTCTAATCATAAGCGCAAATGGTTTTGTGAAAACTCCAAATATTTCAATTGGAATCATGATAGGCAGCAAAGCTAAAGGTGTTCCTGGTGGTTTTATGAGATGCTTCCAGTACCCTTTATTTGCAGATATCGTAATTATAATGAATGTAAAAAGTGACAGCACAAATGTTACTGAAATATTACCTGTAACATTAGCTGCTCCTGGTGTAAGCCCTAATAAATTATTTATTAGTATAAAGAAAAAAATAGTTAATAAAAACATTGTAAACTTTTCATGTTTTGGACCAATATTTGACTTTATAATATCGTCTCTTACAAATAATATCAGGGGCTCTAAAAAAGATTGCAAGCCTTTTGGGGCTAACTTTTTATTTGTGTAGCTTTTGGATGTTTTAATTAAAATAAAAAGCAATAAAAGAACAGATAACATCATAGAAGCAACATTCTTTGTAATAGAAAGATTAATTATCTTTTTATTGTTTTCTTCAACTATATGGTGATCACTATTAATCTTATATATTCTATCTTCTTTTATAACTTTTGATTCTCCATGATGAAAACTTGAGGACATAAAAACATCAATACTTCCATCTGTATATAAAATAACTGGAAGTGGTATTGAAACCTTACCCCAAAGGTGCCACTCATAAGAGTCTGCTATATGGTGAAGAATATAAGGTGTCGGATTAAAGCCCTTTGTCTCTGAAGATTGGCTTTCTGCAGAAAAAACAACTAAAGAAAATGAAAAGGAAATTAAAAACGTTAAAAGACTGACTTTTTTAAGCATTACGACTATTAATATTTAATCGTTGGCAAATGTAATTATTATTTAGATTTTAGAATGTGTGTTTGTGAAAAAATTATAACTTATTTTTTCAAAATCAAGAAGAGCTCTAAAAACAGGTAAATAAAGAAACAAATAAAAAAACTACAGACAACTGTTAACTGACTGTTGCTATCAGTAGATAGAATAAATGGAATAAGAAAAAGAAGGCAAATAAAAAAACTCAAAACATTAATTGCTAAAAAACTAAATGGATGTTTTGTGTTTTTTTGAATTAGCATTTGATGTATTCTGTCTTTTAAAACAAAGGAACCAAAAAGAAAAGTGTGAATTAATGTAATTTGAAAAACCGATATATGTAAATCAAAATAGCTCTCAATTAAAAGATTAGAAATGTAAAATGCAATTATAAAAAAAACTCCCTTTTTCATTAAGTTACTTTTTTATAAGCAAAAAATATGGCTGCAAAAACAGATATCAAAGAAAAAAGAATTGTAAAAAGCTTACTTGAGTACTCGAAAAAAGTGTCAGTGTAAACCCCTAAATAAGTGCCCCCTAAAATAATTACCATCATTTGAATGGAGATAGAAGAAAAGCGAGCGTAGGTGTTAAGCTGTTTTTTCTCTTTTTTCGGTTTTTCCACCATCCTTAATGTCTTTTATAACAGCACCCATACTGCAAGAACCTGTAAATGAAGCTCCTGGTTCTATAGAAAGTTTGTTTGTAACAATGTCTCCATTAAGTTTCGCGGACATCTTTAAAGAAAGTAATTGAGATACTGTAATTTTTGCTTTTAATACACCAGCAACATCAGCATCTTTACAAATCACATCTCCTTCAACAACTCCACCTAATCCAACCACCACCTTTCCTTGCGTTTCAATAGAGCCATTTAATGAGCCATCTATTCGGATATCTCCTTTTGATTTAATATCACCAGTTATCACGGTTCCTGATCCGATCATATTAATTGCAGAGGCTGTGTCTGTTTTTCTAACAGATTCGTTATTATTTGTAAACATATTATTTATCTATTTTTTTAGTAAATCTATTAAATAATTATCAAAAATATTAATTTTTGTTTAAATACTTTTGTTTAAAAAACTGAGTGTAGCCACTTAAGTCTTTGTTTTTGTAAAACTCCTGAAAATTATCCATACTTATTGCAAGAATGTGATGGTCAGATTTATTTAATTCATTTGTTATTTCAATAGAATATGGGATATTGTTATAGTAGCTTAGGGAATTGTTTTTATCATCAAAAAACTTAACTGTCAGCAAATGCATGTCAAGCCCCATCATCATTGCGTTAATTTCAAAAGTAACAGTTGAATATGACTCTCGATGGTAATCAGATATTAGTGTTTTTAAATAACTAATATCAACCTCTTCTTTAGGAAGAATAAACATCATTATGTGTTGAGAATTATCATTAATTTTATATGGGGTCTTTTCAATCGCTCTTCTGTTTGCTTCATTCATAAGCTCTTGATTATTTACAGTATTTAGCAAATCTTGTGCGTATTTAGAGAGTTCTTGTTCCTTGGCAGAAACAACATCCTTTAATGTACTTGTAAATGCAATTGTATCTCCAGTTTTTAATAAACTTAATGCTCGCAAGAACATATATTTTGTTCGAAATTCATTATCTTTTAAAACTTCAGTACTTGCAATTACGTCGTTTATATTGTTTTGTTTAAAAGAGCTATATATTTCCTCAAATTCCTTATCCTCTAAGTTATTTAAAACGCTCAACTGAGACAAATAACTTGAGTCAACTAAAATTTTAGTGTACACACTATTAGGAAAATCGTTTATTAGTATTGATTTTGCTTCATTAGATTTTATCTTATTTTTTTGTAAATTATTATTTATATATAGGTTATAATAAGTCATTGCCAAAAACAGAGAATCAACATCAACAATATTTATTATCTTATTAAACATCTCGGTACTTTTGTTGATCTTTAAAAGATCATTTTTATAGATAACAGCAGCTTGATAACACGCATTTGCTATTGCTTCCTTAGCAAGAGTAAAATCTTCTAAACTAGAGGGAATTTGATCTAAATAAAACTGTGGGTCTTTGTTATTTGTTGATCCTCCTTTATCTGATACAATTGAATCACTCTCAAGGCTTAGTGTGGATTTCCGATTTTTTCTTCTCCAATCATCTTCAAGTTTTCTTTTACCCCATTTTTTTCTAAACTCTGAAAGCCCAAAACTTAATGTTGCTGGGTTATAAAAATACCATTTACCTCCAGATGTATTGTTTCCAAATTGTTCATTTCTATTATTACTTCTACTTCCTTGAAAAAGATTTTGTTGTTTCTGCCTGTCTTTTTCCTTTTCAAGATTTTCTTTTACTCTTTCTTCAGATATAATGTTGTTTATTATCATATTAAGCTCTGTCTTTGGAAGTAATGCTAAGGTCACTAAACTATCTTGCAACTTAATAGTGTTTAGATTATTTACAAGATCAGTGAGTATGACATACTGCTTCATTGAGGATTTGTAAAACCTATAATCTTCAGGCATAAAATAAATCGTACTGTCATAGTACTGCTGTGCAGTCAAAAAGTTTGATTGAGTAAATTCTATTTTAGCTAAGGACAAAAAAGAAAGAGCTTTTTGAGGATCATTAGCAATGCTATAAACAGTAGATTTTAGGTAGTTTTCTTTAGCTGTTAAAGTATCGTTACCTGAAAGGTCCATCTCTGCAATCGTATAAAAAACCTGATCTAAATATTCTTTGTTTTTATCATCCTTTGTCATTTTAACCAATTGTCTTCTCATTTTTTCAGAATCTCTACTGTCTTTTTCTGTACATAATGCAAGATTCATCTTAGTGTTAAAAACCATCGTATACTCTGGATTGCTTTTCAATACTTCTTGGTAATAATAAACCGCCTTCTTATAATTTTCTTGATCTTGATAGATCTGTCCAACTATATAATTAATACGTGCTTTATGCTTGCCGGTTTTATGTTTTCTTACACACTCTAATAATGATTCCCTAGAAAGAGGGTAGTTTTTTTGACGCAAATACAAATCCGCATTTATCATTTCATAATCCATCCTCAATTCATCGGGAAATAATCTGTTGTTATCTAATTCAATGAGAATAGACTCTGCAGATGCGTAATCTGTTTTTTCTATAAAACACCTACTAAGCCATAAAGAAGCGGTATAGCTTGCTTTTGTTTTCTTATACTCGTCTACGATAAACATAAATGTTTTTGCGGCTTCATCAAACTCTCCTTTATAAAAATAGGCCTTGCCAACTAACAAGTAACTATCGTCAATCCATTTGCAATATTCATTGCCTCTAATTTTTATAGAATGTTTTTGAATAACAACAGATCCTTTTTGAATAGCTTTATCCATATAGGGGTGTGTTGATTTTGCCTTTTTAAGATCTCCAATTTTAAAAATTGGTAAAATTGTGGAATAGTCATCTTCAAAAGAATCTCCGATTTTTTTAATACCATATTTTATACTTTCATTACCGTTAAAATAACCATTATATCTAGCTGTTGTATTGTGATACGATCTGCTTACCCATGATTTCTTTTTAGTCGAACATGAAGGCAATAGAATCACAATAAACATGAAAAGCATTAAATTATAAATTACTTTTTTAGTATTCATATGGTTAGATAACAGATTTTTTATGTTATTATTTTACTGAAATTTATAATACATGCAAATATGCTTATAATTTTCAGATATTTGCAAGTATTATGAAAGAGAAGCCTTCAAAAAATAAAATTTGGAATAAGCTAAAAAAAAGATACCGACTCGTAATTATAAATGATGATTCTCTAGAAGAGAGAGGTTCTGTAAGATTATCTAAAACAAATATTTTATCTCTTGTTTTATTATTCTCACTAATCTTCTTCGCATTTTCTTTTCTAATTATTGTTTACTCGCCAATAAATAATATTTTACCAGGTAAATCTTCTCAAAAAGTGCAAAAAGACTTAATTGCTTTAGCTATTAAAAGTGATTCGCTAGAAACAGCTCTAAATATTAGATCTTTGTATCTAAATAATATAGAGGCAATTATTAAAGGAGATTCTCTCAATTTTAACAACTATATAAATAGCTTCTCTAATGTAAAAGAAATTGAGGTAGATTTTTCTTTTTCAAAAGAAGATTCTCTATTAAGAGTAAGAGTAGAAAATGAAGATCAAAGTTCAATATCAATAGAATCACAAAAGATTACAAAATATTTTCTATTCTATCCTCCTTTAAATGGTGTTATAAGTGATCCCTATAGCTTTGAAAACAATCATTTTGCCGTAGATTTAGTAGCAAAGAAGGGAACAAAAATAAAAAGCATCCTCGGGGGAGCAGTTATCGTTAGCGATTGGAATCCAGAAACAGGATATGTTATAGGTATTCAGCATACAAATAACTACATCTCTTTTTACAAACACTGCTCAAGGCTTTTGAAAAATACAGGAGATGTGGTAAATGTCGGTGAGGATATTGCTGTCATTGGAAATTCTGGTGAACTCTCAACAGGCCCACATTTGCATTTAGAGTTATGGCAAAATGGCGTTCCTCTTAATCCGGAAAATTATATTTCTTTTTAAAGTGAGGAGTCTAAAGTCTATACTAAGCCTGCATTATGCTAAATATATTGTTAAAAAAAACTCTGTCTGGAAAAGTAATGCTGTTGTTTATCAAAAAAAAATAATGCTTGATCTTATAAAAAAAGCAGAAAGAACTGAATTTGGAGTTGATCACTTTTTTAAAAAAATAAACAGTTATTCCGAATTTAAAAAGAGAATTCCAATAAGAGAATATGAAGAATTTAAAACATATATAGATAGTATAATTGCGGGGGGACAAAATATTTTATGGCCAGGGAAGCCTGTTTATTTTTGCAAAACATCTGGAACAACATCTGGGGAAAAATATATACCCATTAGTAAAGAATCTATAAAGTGCCACTTAGTTCCTGCTAGAGATGCAATTCTCTCATATATTAATGAGACAAGAAGTACTACAATAGCTGCTGGAAAGATGATCTTCTTGCAGGGATCTCCGGCACTTTCTAAAACTGGCGATATTTTAACGGGTAGGTTGTCAGGAATTGTTGCTCATCACATTCCTTTTTACTTAAAAAAAAATAGACTTCCCTCTTATTCAACAAATTGCATAAATAGTTGGGAAGATAAGATTGATGCTATCATAGAAGAAACTAAAAATCAAAACATGTCTTTAATAAGCGGGATACCCCCTTGGGTTCAGATGTATTTTGAAAAGCTTCAACAGAAAACCAAAAAAAATATTGGCCAGCTTTTTCCAAATTTTGAATTGTTTATTTATGGTGGGGTAAACTTTAATCCATACAAAAAAACTTTTGAACGTTTAATTGGTCGTGATATTGATAGTCTTGAAGTTTACCCGGCTTCTGAAGGTTTTATTGCCTATCAAGATTCACAAAAAGAAAAAGGCATGTTGCTGTGCGTCAATAATGGAATATTTTTTGAATTTATTAAAACAGATGAGTATTCCCGTTCTAATCCCAAAAGAATTAATCTTTCTGATGTTGAGCTAGATGTTGATTATGTAATTATATTAAATACAAATGCTGGATTATGGGGGTATAATATTGGAGATACAATAAAATTTGTTTCTCTAGAGCCATATAGAATAGTTGTAAGTGGGCGACTTAAACATTTTACATCAGCTTTTGGAGAGCATGTTATTAGTCAAGAGGTAGAGCAAAGCCTTTTTAATGTTATACAAAAAAATCCTGCTGAAGTTAAAGAGTTTCATGTTTCTCCGCAGGTTACTCCAACAAAAGGCCTTCCTTTCCATCAGTGGTTTATAGAGTTTATCAAAGAACCTGAAGACCTTGTTTTGTTTGCGCAAGAGCTAGATATCCAACTTCAATCTAAAAACAGCTACTATAAAGATTTAATTTCTGGTTCTGTTTTAAAAGAATTAGAAATTATTCGAATAAAAAACAACGGATTCAACGATTATATGGACAGTCTTGGCAAGCTTGGTGGACAAAACAAAATCCCAAGGCTTTCAAACAACAGAAAAATTGCTGATCAATTAACTTTTCTAAAAATTTAATTATGAAAAAAAATATTGCAATTCTTGGCTCTACAGGCTCTATTGGAATCCAAACATTAGAAGTTATTAAAGTACATGCCGATTTATTTAATGTTGAAGTATTAACAGCTAACAATAATAGCTCTTTATTAATCTCTCAAGCCAAAAAATTCAAACCAAATGCCGTTGTTATTGTTAATGAGCAAAAATACACTGAAGTTAATAATGCCCTTAAGATTCTCGGCATAAAAGTATTTACTGGTGCAGAGTCAATTGATCAAATAGTTACTTCAGATGAGATCGATGTAGTCCTAACCGCTTTAGTTGGATATAGTGGTTTAAAGCCAACAATTAGCGCTATTAAAAGTGGTAAAAAAATAGCTTTAGCAAATAAAGAAACTCTTGTTGTTGCTGGTGAATTAATCACAAGATTATGTGCCAAGCATAAGTCCTTATTATATCCTGTTGATTCAGAGCATTCTGCTATTTTTCAATGTCTAGTTGGAGAAGAAAAAAACCAAATAGAAAAAATTTACCTTACTGCTTCAGGAGGGCCTTTTAGGGGTAGAAAAATAGAAGATTTAAGACTTGTAACTAAAAAACAAGCACTCAAACATCCAAATTGGGTGATGGGAGCAAAAATCACTATAGATTCAGCAACTTTAATGAATAAAGGTTTAGAAGTTATAGAGGCAAAATGGCTCTTTAATTTACAAAAAAACCAAATAGATGTTGTGGTTCATCCTCAGTCAGTAATACACTCTGCTGTTCAATTTGAAGATGGCTCAATTAAAGCTCAAATGGGAATTCCGGACATGAAGCTTCCAATACAATATGCTTTAGGATTTCCTTATAGGTTAAAAAATGATTTTAAACGATTTAACTTTTTAGATTATCCAGAACTTACTTTTGAAAAAGCCGATACAAATACATTTAGAAGCTTAGGCTTGGCTTATAGAGCTATGAATATGGGAGGGAATTCTGCCTGCGTACTAAATGCTGCCAATGAGATTGCTGTTGAAGCATTCCTAAATGATAAAATCGGGTTTTTAAATATGTCAGATTTAATTGATAATTGTCTTGAAAAAATTACTTTTGTCAAAAACCCTTCATTAGAAGATTACATAGAAACAGACGAACAAACACGAATTTTAGCAAAAAAACTACTATAAAATGGATATTCTTATTAAAGCACTACAACTAATCATGAGTCTTTCTATACTAGTGATTTTACATGAGCTTGGTCATTATATCCCTGCTAAACTATTTAAAACAAAGGTTGAGAAGTTTTATCTGTTTTTTGATCCTTGGTTTTCATTAGTGAAAAAGAAAATTGGAGATACCGAATATGGAATTGGCTGGCTTCCACTCGGAGGTTATGTTAAGATTTCTGGAATGATTGATGAGTCAATGGATAAAGAACAGATGAGTAAGCCTCCTGAAAAATGGGAATTTCGAGCAAAGCCAGCTTGGCAAAGGCTTATTATTATGCTTGGAGGGGTTACAGTAAATGTACTTTTAGCCATTTTTCTTTATTCTATGGTCCTGTTGACTTGGGGGGAAGATTATTTGCTTAATAAAAATGCAGTTAATGGTGTTTATTGCACGGATTTTTCAAAAGAAATTGGCTTTGAAAATGGAGATAAAATTAAATCTATAGATGGTGAAGAGATAGATCGGTTTTTTGATATACAAAAAAACATGATTTTTAGAGATGAGGCATACGTTGTTCTTGTTGAAAGAGACGAAAAAGAAGTGAGTATTCCAATTGAAAGTAATTTTATAAAAAAATGGAAAAATAGTAGTAAGGAGAGGTTGTTTTATGCTAGAAGAATTGTTAAAATAAAAGAATTTTCTCCTAATTCTAAAGCCAAACAAGCTGGCTTACTTGAAGGTGATGTTTTGGTTTCTGTTGATGGAGTTAAAACTAAGTATTTTGACGAGCTTGTTAGTGAACTACAAAATCACACTTCAAAAAAGGCGACTATTGGAGTTCTAAGAGATGGGAAGAGCATAAGTTTTCCTGTTGAAGTTTCAGAGAAAGGGAAGATTGGATTCACAAACACTAAAATTGAAAATTTATTAGAGTTTTCTGTAGATAGTTTTAATTTAATTTCATGTTTTCCTGCTGGATACAGCAGGGCTATGTATGAGCTAGAGGAGTACATTTCTACATTTAGTCTCATTTTTAATTCTGATAATGATTTAGTGGGAGAAGTAGGTGGTTTTGGAGCTATTGGAAGCATGTTTCCTTCAGAATGGAGTTGGGAGAGGTTTTGGCTTCTTACCGCTTTTCTTTCTTTAATGCTTGCTTTTTTAAATATCCTTCCTATACCAGCTCTTGATGGAGGGCATGTGGCATTTCTTCTGTATGAAATTGTCGTTGGAAAACCAGCACCAGAAAAATTTATGGAGTATGCCCAAGTAGTTGGAATGTTATTGCTTCTTACTTTAGTTGTTTTGGCAAATGGAAATGATATACTAAAATTGTTTGAAAAATAATCTAAAATTATGGAAAATATAGACCCTTACATATTAATTATTATTTGTTCATCTACAATCATCTTGTCTTATTTTTATAATCTTTATTCAAAAAAATCTGGTATTCCCTCTGTCTTACTTTTAATTATTACTGGACTACTTATACAATTTGGGTTTCTTCTAAGTGGAGAGGTGATTGAAAAAAAAGATTTTGATGTTGCTTTAAAGTTCTTGGGTATCGTTGGTTTGGCTCTAATTGTGTTGGAGGCTGCTCTTGATTTACGACTAATAAAAGAAAAGACTGTAGTTATCATAAAGTCTTTTTCAGTTGCGACAATTGGGCTTATTGCCACATCTTATATTAGCGCGCTATTTCTAGTGCTTGTTTATAGTAAGACAGGAGATGTTAAGCTTGAGCTTGTTGAGGCTTTGCTTTTTACAGTTCCAATATCTATACTTAGTTCTGCTATTATTCTTCCAAGTATAGAACCCTTAGATGAAGATAGACGTGAATTTATGATTTATGAAAGCACCTTTTCTGATATATTAGGGATTGTTCTCTTTTATAGCCTTACTAGATTTGTAGGACCTAGCTCTGAATCAGAGATTTATGGTGTAGTTTTTGGGAATTTAACATTTACAATACTTTTTTCTGTTTTAGCCTCTTATATGCTCATATATCTTTTTCAGAATATTAAAGGGCACGACAAACTTTTCTTTTTAATTTCCATTCTGTTATTACTTTTTGCTGTAGGGAAATTATTTCACCTTTCATCACTAATTATAATATTAATTTTTGGGGTAATCTTAAATAACTATAAATTGTTTTTTAGTGGGGGCTTGTCTAAACTCATAGATGAAGAGAAGGTTGCAAATATTCTTTCTGACTTTAAGGTTGTAACTGGTGAATCAGCATTTGTTGTAAGAACATTTTTCTTTATTCTTTTTGGGGTATTAGCCTCTGTAACCTCCATGCTTAGCTTTAATGCCATAGGAATAGGGGTGGTTCTTCTTTTGATTATATATCTTATTAGGACAATAAGCTTGTTTTTATTTTATGGTAAAAATATTTTTCCTCAAGTTTTTCTAGCTCCAAGAGGATTAATCACAATTCTCTTGTTTTTTGCTATCCCCGAAGAAATAATTAATAAATATGGATTTATATATGATGAATTTAATGGAGTATTGCTTTTTATTATTCTGGCCTCCTGTCTTATTATGACTTGGTCTCTTATTAAGTATAAGAAAAATATAGATGTAGCCAATTTAGAAGATGCTGCTGAAGATTCTGATTTAATTGATCAAGAAATAGAAGGGGCTCCCGATATGAACGATCAAGAAACAAATAACGCTTCTGATTCGTTAGATCAAGAAATAGACGAGGATATGGTATAATTCTAAGAACCTCTTTTTTGTATATAATTATTTTTTTTGAGTTAATTTTTATTAGATTTGAAGACTTAATTAATCTCTTTAAAAATGACAAAAACCTCTTTAATAAACATAGAAAAATCTCTGGAAATTCTTGGTGTCAAAAAAAACAACAAAGGAACTTCTACCGGTTTAATATCTTTTGGCAATGGGACGAAAATTGATTCTTATTCACCAGTAGATGGGAGTTTAATTGGTAGTGTAAATTCGAGCACTCCTGAAGATTACGAAAAGGCTGTTCAAGCCGCAACCTTAGCTTTTAAAGATTGGAAGAATAAGCCAGCACCACAAAGAGGTGAGTTTGTTAGACAATATGGAGATAAATTACGAAAATATAAACAACCATTAGGAGAGCTTGTTTCTTATGAAATGGGGAAGTCCTTACAAGAGGGTTTAGGTGAAGTTCAAGAAATGATAGATATATGTGATTTTGCTGTTGGTCTTTCAAGGCAGCTTCATGGCTTAACAATGCACTCAGAAAGACCAGGACATAGAATGTATGAGCAGTACCATCCTCTAGGTGTAGTGGGTATTATCTCGGCTTTTAACTTTCCTGTAGCTGTGTGGTGTTGGAATACTGCTTTAGCGTGGATATCTGGAGATACCTGTATATGGAAGCCTTCAGAAAAAACTCCTTTATGTGGCGTTGCTTGTCAAAATATATGGTCTGAGGTTGCAAAAGAAAATAATTTACCTGAAGGAATATCGTGCTTGGTAAATGGAGACTATACTGTTGGGGAGCTAATGACTAAAGATGATAGACTTCCACTTATATCCGCTACTGGATCGACTCGTATGGGTAGAATTGTAGGTCAGGAGGTCGCATCTCGTTTTGGAAAATCTCTTCTAGAGCTAGGGGGTAATAATGCTATTATTATATCAAAAGAAGCTGATCTTAAAATAACAATTATAGGAGCGTTATTTGGAGCTGTCGGTACTTGTGGTCAAAGGTGTACTTCTACAAGAAGACTTATTATTCATGAATCTCTATATGATAAAGTAACAACAAAATTAGCGAGGGCCTATACGCAGTTAAAAATTGGCAACCCTTTAAATGAAGATAATCATGTTGGTCCTCTTATTGACAAACAAGCTGTTGAAATGTATTTAAAGGCAATAGAAAAAGCAAAAAAAGAAGGTGGAAATGTTCTTGTTGCAGGTGGAGTTATTTCTGGAGAGGGTTACGAAAGCGGGTGTTATGTGAAGCCAGTTATTATTGAGGCTGAGGCTGACTTTAATATTGTTCAAGAAGAAACTTTTGCTCCCATATTATATGTTATGAAGTATTCTGATATTGATAGCGCTATAGAAATGCAAAATAATGTTAAGCAAGGCCTGTCTTCTGCAATTATGACAAATAATCTTAGAGAAGCCGAGCAATTCCTTTCGGCTTCAGGTAGTGATTGTGGTATTGCAAATGTAAATATTGGAACTAGTGGCGCTGAAATTGGAGGGGCTTTCGGAGGAGAAAAAGAAACCGGAGGAGGAAGAGAGAGTGGTAGTGATGCGTGGAAAATTTACATGAGAAGACAAACAAATACAATAAACTATACCGATAAACTTCCTTTAGCTCAGGGAATAAAATTTGATTTATAAGTTTTTTTTTATTTTTTAAAGTGGTACTCTATTAGTTTATCTATCGGGTTCTTTACAATATACCCAATTTGACAACCACGTTTTTTAGCCACTTCTACTATTTCTTGCTCTAAAAAAAAGGCTACCGATCCAATAAAATTAATCTTTACTTTTTTATAATTTTCAAAACAAGATATATGCAGCTGAAAAAATTCTTCAATAGAAGATAAGATAAGGGTTTTCATTTGAATGTGATCTTTATTGTCTGATACAAAAGGGAAAAATTTAGCTAGATATACATTTGCCTTTGGGTTGTTGTAGACATTAGCATTTATAACAGAAATATCTTTTTCATACTCTTTTTCATATTTTACTTTTAAATCATCAGATAAAATATTATTGAAATAAAGATTTATTATTTTCTTTCCAAAACTATTTCCTGAGGCCTCATCCCCAAGCATAAAACCTAAAGATGGCGCGCTTTCATGTATTTTATCTCCGTCAAAATAACAAGAGTTTGATCCTGTTCCTAAAATTCCAGTAATTGCAGGTTCTCCGTCATACATAGAGTAGCAAGCCGCATCTAAATCGTGATGAATATTTACATCTGCTTTAGAAAAAAAACTTTTAAATGGTTTCTCTATAATTGCATTCATTTTTTTAGATGAGCATCCTGCTCCATAAAAAAAAACTTCCGTGATTTGGTGTTTAATCTCATTGAGATTTGACGCATCCAAATGATTTAATACTTTTTTTGATGTTATAAAATATGGATTAAAACCTATTGTACTACATCTATCTACGATGTTCCCTTTTAAATCACATATTGCCCAGCTACATTTTGTAGAACCACTATCTGCTATTAATATCATTCTTCAATAATTTAAGGGGCAAACATAGTGTATTTTATACACGTTTTTAAAAAAGCCACTCAAAAATAAAAGAAAGTGTTGTAAATACACTAAGTTTGTAAAAGATTTTTAGAAATTCTTTTTTCAATAATATAAAACGAATTATGATAAAAGTAGGAATAAATGGATTTGGCAGAATTGGCAGATTAGTATTGCGAAACGCTTTAGAGAGAGAAGGTGTTGAGGTTGTGGCTATAAATGATTTGTTTTCTATAGATTATTTAGCATACATACTTAAATACGATTCAAGTCATGGACGTTTAAATAAAGACATCTTTATTGAAAATAATTATTTAGTTGTTGATGGTCATAGAATTAGGGTTTTTTCTGAAAAAGAACCTAAAAAAATTAAATGGAGGGATGTTGAAGCGGAATACATTGTTGAAGCTACTGGCTTATTTCTAACAAAAAATTTAGCTAGCGCTCATATTAATGCTGGTGCAAAAAAAGTTATACTATCCGCTCCCCCAAAAGATGACACCCCACTGTTTGTAATGGGGGTTAATCATAAGGATTATAAAAAAGAAGATCATATTATGTCTAATGCATCATGTACAACAAATTGCTTGGCTCCAATAGTTGAAATTCTTGACAGAAAATATGGCGTTAAAAGTGGAATTATGACAACTATACACGCAACAACAGCAACTCAAAAAACAGTAGATAGCCCTTCACTAAAAGATTGGAGAGCTGGTAGAGGAGCGTTACAAAACATTATCCCCTCCTCTACCGGAGCAGCAAAAGCTGTTGCTAGAGTTTTACCCTCAATGAAAGGGAAGCTTAATGGAATGGCTTTTCGAGTTCCAACTGCAAATGTCTCTGTAATTGATTTTACTGTAAACCTTGAAAAAGACACTTCTTATGATGAAATCTGTAAGATAATGAAAAAAGAATCTCTATCAGAGAGATACTGTAACGTCTTAGGCTATACTGAAGAAGATGTTGTCTCTACAGATTTCATGTCCGATAGTAGGACTTCTGTTTTTGATGCAAAAGCAGGAATAGAGCTTAATTCAACTTTTTTTAAGCTCGTTAGTTGGTATGATAATGAATGGGGTTATGCTAACAAACTTATTGATCTTATTGAATATATCGATTTAAAAGAAAAAGAAGTTTTAGAAAAAAAAGAAAGAGCTTCTATTGTTTGTTAATTGTGAAATTACTAGCCAAGTAGTAATTGTGTTTTAGTTTATGGCGTTAGTAGTAACGCTTAAAAGGGCTCTTGGCAGCCCTTTTTTTAGTAACAATTATCAAAAAAACCTATAATAATCAGCTCATTTTTAAAACCTCATAATTTATTATATCCTCTTAATTGGTTGGTCTAAATAGACAGAAAATCAGGCGTTTATAACAAATAACTTATACGAATCTTGCGCTCTTCTCTAGTAAAATTGATACGTGTGAAACGCTCACTAAGGTTTTTTTTTTACTAAGTTTAAAGTCTTAAAAACAAAAAACAAGTTATTATGAAAAATTTTACAAAATATATTTTTGTGCTGTTGTTTATGGTTGGACAAGCATTTACAACTCAAGCGCAAGTTTTATTCTTTTCAGAATGGGCTGAAGGAAGCTCAAATCACAAGTATTTTGAAGTTTACAATCCAACATCAGATACTGTTGATCTTTCTCTTTATGCTTATCCTAATGTTTCTAATGCCCCAACAACAGTTGGTGTTTATGAATATTGGAACGATTTTGATGCTGGTGCTGTTATTTTACCAAACGATGTATACGTTGTTGCTCACCCTTCTGCTGATGCTTCTATTCTAGCGGAAGCAGATGAAACGTTTACTTATTTAAGTAACGGTGATGACGGTTTTGCTTTAGTTTATGGTGCAGAACCATCAAGCCCTTCAGATCCTACAACAGGAGGATATACAGTTTTAGACTGGTATGGAAATTGGGATGGAGATCCGGGTTCAGGATGGGATGTGGCTGGAGTTACAAACGGAACACAAAACCATACATTAGTAAGAAAATGTACGGTAACAGGGGGTAATACTGACTGGACTACTTCTGCCGGAACCGACTCGTTAAATTCAGAGTGGATTGTTTACCCACAAAATACATGGACTTATGTAGGTGCTCATGAGCAACCTTGTAATATCACTTACACTTTAAATATGTCTGATGCATGGGGTGATGGTTGGGATGGTGCTAGCTGGACAGCTACAAGCACTTCAACTGGAACCGTTTTTGGTCCATATACAGTTTCTTATAGCCAAGGAGCCTCAAACACTGAGACTTTTACTTCTACTGACCCTTGCTTCACTGTAGTGGTTGGTGGCGGATCATATGCCTCTGAACACACATGGACACTAGATAGTGCAGGTGTTCAAATTCTTGCTGGTGGAGACCCTTACACTGGGAATTGGGGAGCATGTACATATGGATGTACTGACCCTACTTACGACAACTATGATGCTACAGCAGATCTTGACGACGGATCATGTGCTTATAGCTATACTTTAAATATGTATGATGCATGGGGTGATGGATGGAATGGAAATACCTGGACGGCTATTGGATTACCTAGCGGAACTACATATGGTCCTTATACAATTGCTTCAGGAGCAACTGCAACGGAAACTTTCTTATCTAGTGATGATTGTTTTACCGTAACTTGTGGTAGTGGATCATATACAAGTGAGGTTAGTTGGACTGTTGATAATTCAAGCGGGACTACTCTTCTTTCAGGAGGAGCTCCATTCTCTGGAAGTTGGGGAACTTGCATCTTAGGATGTACCAATGCTGGTGCTAACAACTACGACCCAACAGCTCAAGTAGATGATGGAAGCTGCGTGTACTCATGTCTAGATACTGATACAACCGAAAGTTTTGAAACTAATTTAGGAATCTGGAATCAAGATATAAATGATGGTTTTGAATGGACAACAACTTCAGGGTCGACTCCATCAGGATTTACTGGACCTTCATCTGCATTTGATGGTTCTAATTACTTATATACTGAGTCAAGTGCTAACTATGGAAATGCTGCAAACTTAACAGTTACATGTGTTGACCCTACAGCATGGACTCAATCTACTTTTGTATTTGCATATCATATGTATGGGGCGTCAATGGGAACATTAAATGTAGACGTCTCAATTGATGATGGTGCAAACTGGACAAATGAATGGACTATGTCAGGAGACCAAGGAGATCAATGGAACGAGGCTACTGTAGATTTAAGTGCCTACACTACTCAAATTGATTTAAGAATACAAGGTGTAACAGGCTCTTCATACACTTCTGATATGGCGATTGACCTTACAAGATTAATGGATCTTCCTGTTCCTGGATGTACAGACCCTAATGCTTCTAACTATGATGCTTCAGCGACTATTGATGATGGATCATGTACTTATATTAGTGGATGTACAAACTCTCTTGCGGACAACTATGATCCACTAGCTTATCTAGATGATGGGTCTTGTACTTATACAGGATGTACTAACGTAACATTATATATGGTTGATGCATTCGGTGATGGATGGAATGGAAACGAATTAACAATTACTGGGTCAAACGGATACTCGTATGGTTCTTACACAATTGCTTCAGGCTCTAATGACACTGCAAATCTTTGTCTTCCTGCAGACTGCTATACTGTAGTTTGTGATGGAGGTGCATGGCAAGGCGAGGTTTCATGGACGATAGTTGATGATGCTGGTGGCGCTACACTTTTAAGTGGTGGAGCCCCTTATCTTAGTGGTTCTTTCTGTACGCCTGTTATTTATGGTTGTACTGATCCAAATGCTTGTTTCTATGATCCATTAGCTACCCATGATGATGGGTCTTGTACTTATGGAGATTGGTATACAGTAAATATGTATGACGCATATGGGGATGGATGGAATGGAAACCACTTAGACTTACTAGATACTTCTGGTTCTGTTGTGTTTACATCTACTATAAATGCATTTCCTGACGGTTCGTTTGCTACAGACTCTTTCTGCCTAGATGTTCTTTCTTCATGTTATGATGTTTTCTGTGGAGACGGTGCTTGGCAAAGTGAGGTTAGCTGGGATATTGTTGATGCCTTTGGAACTACTGTTCTTTCTGGTGGAGCACCATATTCTGGCTCATTTGGAACTTGTGTATCAGGATGTACAGATCCTTTAGCGGTAAACTATGATTCAACAGCCACTGTTGATGATGGAAGCTGTACAACTTGTAATCTAATGACACTTACAATGACTGATTCATATGGTGATGGATGGAATGGAAACAGATGGCAATTAGTTGATCTTTCTGGTGGAATTTATTATGACACTACCTTAACTTCAGGCTCTACTGCAGCGGTTACCCTCTGTGTGTTAGACGGTCCTTGTTACGAAGTTGTTGTAGATGGTGGTTCTTACCAAGGAGAAGTAAGCTGGTCTTTAGCTGATGATACTGGTGCGGTTATTCTTTCTGGTGGAGCTCCTTATTCTGAAAACTACATTGGAAGTAGCTGTATGTATGGTTGTACACAGCCACTTGCTGACAACTATGATGCATTGGCTAATATAGATGATGGTTCTTGTTCATATGCTGCATGTTTATTAGCCGATACAACTGAAAGCTTTGAGGACACACTAGCTGGAGTTCCTTCTACTGGAGCGTGGGTTAATGATGCTAATGATGATTTCGATTGGACTGTATGGTCTGGAGGAACATTTTCTGGAGGAACCGGGCCATCAGGTGCTTATGATGGATCTAACTATATTTATATGGAAAGTTCTAGCCCTAATTACCCAAGTAAAACAGCAAATTTATATACTTCATGTGTAGATCTTTCAGCATGGAGCGCTCCTGCTCTTGTTTTTGCTTACCATATGTATGGTTGGGACATGGGAACATTAACTGTGGAGGCTTCTAGTGATGGTGGTCTTAGCTGGGATTCTTTATGGGCTATGAGTGGAGACCAAGGAAACCAATGGTGGGCAACCGCTGTTGATCTAAGCTCTTATTCTGGATCTATCGCTGTAAGATTCTCTGGAACAACTACAACAGGTTTTCAGAGTGACTTTGCTCTAGACTTGATAAGGTTCCAAGAGATGCCAATATTTGGATGTACTGATGCGGGGGCTGCAAATTACAATGCTTCTGCTAGTGATGAAGATGGTTCTTGTTTATACGCCACTACATTTAATGTAGATATGGGCTGTGTAGCTCCTGGTTCTTTCTCTTCGGTTTCTGTTGAAAGCACTAACCTGAGCTGCTATGGAGGGTGTATTACTTTATCAGATCCTGATGGGGACGCTATTTATAGTGTTACACTAGACTTAGTGCCTGGTAATTATATTTATTTATATGCTATTGACAACAACTCATCTCAAGAAAACTTGGTTGATGACATGCTTGATGGCGGAACATGCGCTCCTTATACTGACTTCTTCTCTTATGCAAACAGAGAAATAATTGTTAGCACATCAGCAGCTTCTGCTGATGACACTTATGGTTCTTGCGATCCTTGTGTTAGAGGATGTACTGATTCTACTGCTAATAATTATGACTCATCGGCTGGAGTAGAAAACGGAACTTGTGAATATGATGTTACATTCTCTGTTGATATGAACTGTGCTGGATTTACTCCAACAACCTTAGCTGCAACTGGACCTGCTGATGCTTGGTCTGGAAACACTTACTTATTAAGCGATGCTGACGGTGATGGTGTTTGGACAGGTACACATAGTGTTACTGATAACTTTGTTTATATGTATGCTGCTGACTCTTGGGCGAACTCTGAATTTACTGGATTACTTAATTCTATGCTAAACGGAGGAACTTGTGCTCCTGAAACTGATGGATTCTCATATGCTTACAGATTAACTGGTTCTCCGTCAACAACTTCTGACACTTATGGTTCTTGTGATGCGTGTCTTGGTGGATGTACAGACCCTGCTGCAAGCAACTATGATCCAAACACATTATTGGATGATGGTTCGTGTGTTTATGCTACAGTCTTTAATGTAGATATGAATTGTGAGCCAGCTGGTTCATTTGGATATGTTCATCTTGAAAGCCCTGTCTTTGGGTGGTGTGGAGGATGTGTTCCTTTAACTGATCCTGATGGCGATGGCGTTCACTCTGTTACAGTTGACTTACCTCTTGGAAATTTTGAGTATAAATACGCTGTTGATAGCTGGGGTGGTCAAGAAAACCTAGTAGATGATATGGTTAATGGAGGAACTTGTGCTCCTATTACGGATTACTCTTCTTACGCAAATAGATTAGTTGATGTTATGGCTGGAACAATCACAGACGACACTTATGGTTCGTGTGATGATTGTGATATGGTTAATGGATGTACGGATGCTGGAGCAATAAACTACGACGCTTACGCAACAGATGATGATGGTTCTTGTTTATTCTCAACAACATTCAATGTAGATATGAATTGTGAGACAAGTTCATTTGGATATGTTCACTTAGAAAGCCCGTCGTTTGGATGGTGTGGTGGTTGTGTACCAATGTCTGATCCTGATGGTGATGGTGTTCACTCTGTTACGGTTGATCTTCCTGCCGGAAACTTTGAATACAAGTATGCGGTTGATGGATGGGCTGGTCAAGAAGACCTTATTGATGACATGCAAAACGGAGCATCTTGTGCTCCTGTAACTGACTACTGGTCATATGCAAATAGATTACTTGATGTAAACGGTTCTTTTGAAATTTCTGGAAACTTAGTAGCAAATGGAAATTTTGAAACTAATTACGGCTGGTATACAAGTGGACTTGGTTTTGCGATTATTGATAGTGCTCTTGATTTATATGCTGCAATAGGAACCGGCTCAAGCTATGCTTTTCAGCTAGGCGTCTTTAATATTGGGTCAACTTATGAAATCACCTTAGACGCTTCAGTTGTTTCTGGAAGTGCTTATGTTATGGGTGGTCTTTCTCCTACATATAACGTATACACAATTGATTCTACTGGACAACACAGTTTTGTTTGGATTGCAGATAGGACAACGTTAAGATTTCAATCAGAAAATTCTACATTTAATGATTTAACTATTGACAATGTTACGGCTGCTGAATTAAACTATAACAACAACCCAGAGCTAAACGACACATACGCTTCTTGTTCAGAATGTATTCTAGGCTGTACAGATACTTTAGCGTTTAACTACAGTGATTCTGCTTTAGTTGACGATGGCTCATGTTTATATGGATACAATTGTCCAGCGCCATATCCAATTGGGTTAAGCTCAAGTGATGTTTTTGCTGAAATGGCTACAGTTAATTGGGCAGATGCTAACGGGGGTAGCTGTAGAGTTTGGAAATACTTTGTGAGATATCGTGAAGTTGGAACATTAAACTGGACAACTAAATCGGCTGGTGTTGGCTCTGGACTGTGTAACGTAGGTCTTCCAAATACTTCTAAGGTACTAAGAGGATTAACAGCTTCTACAACATATGAATATAAAATGAAAGCATTCTATTGTGGTGGAGGTGAGTCAGGATATTCATATACCGATCAATTCACAACACTAGGTGCTTGTCCTCCAATGGATAATTTAGCTGTTCAAACATTTACCGCTAATCACTCAAGAGCAAAATTCTCATGGACAGAAACAGGCCCATACGTTTTTGCTAGAATTGCATTGAGAGTTGATGTTTCAGGATCTACATGGCAGACAGCTGGTGGTTTTGGAGTTTACTATCCAACAATGTATGTAAACAAGTATGGCTTAACAGGAGGGACGTCGTACAGAGCTCAGGGTAGAACGTTCTGTGATGCTAACGTTACCTCATATAGATCTACATGGACAAGCCCTCTCTTTTGGACTCAGCCTGGAGTTGCTCCTATAAGATTAGAAGGAGGTTCTGCTATTACTAATTTTGACGTATATCCTAATCCATCAAAAGATATCTTTAATATTTCTTTTATTTCTGAAGACGTTCAAAACCTAGAGGTTAAGGTTTTAAATATGATAGGAGAGGTTGTTTATACTGAAGGACTGGAGAGTTTTGTTGGTGAATATACTAAGCAAATAAACCTTTCTAGTTATACCAAAGGGGTTTACTTCTTAGAAATCACAACAAATACTGGAGTTGTGAACAAGAAGATTGTTCTTCAATAGTAATTGCTAAATAATTTGAAAGAGGCCTTATTTCTATAAGGCCTCTTTTTTTATAGCATGTTTGACTGGATTTGACAATAAACGTATATTATACACTAAGTATTCATTATATTTGTTAAAAATTATCATCTAACTAAACAGCCTAATTATGAAGAGCACTATTAAAACCTTAATCTTTTTTCTACTATTATACTCGTATACTTTAAGTGCTCAGAATACTGCTAATGTTACCTTTCAAGTAGACATGAGCACTGTTGATTCTTCAACTTTTACTACACCTGAAGTGAATGGTAATTTTAATGGCTGGTGTGGAAGCTGTGCTACTATGACCGATTCAAATGGCGATAACATTTGGGATGTTGTTATAACAATTGACATTAATACCAATTACGAATTTAAGTTTTCTGCTGATAATTGGGGTATCCAGGAAAGTCTGCTTCCTGGAACACCCTGTACGGTAACTAATTTCGGGTATACCAATAGAATACTAAATGTTACTGGTGATACTATTCTTCCTGTTGTTTGTTGGGAGTCTTGTGATGACTGTAGCACGGGGCCTTCTTCTTACAATGTTACTTTTGAAGTTGACATGAGTGGGGTTACCAACTCTTATACTACACCTGAGGTTAATGGGGTGTTTAATGGTTGGTGTGGGAATTGCTGGCAAATGGATGATTCAGATGGAGATAGTGTCTGGCAGTTTACTACAGTTTTTGCCCCTGGAGATTCTTTAGAGTGGAAATACTCTGCAGATAATTGGACTATTCAGGAAGATCTAGATTCAAGTCTATCGTGCATTATTATTAATTACGACCCCTCCTCGTCAAATGGCTGGGGCTATGTTAATAGAGTGGCTGTTGTAAATAGTGATACTCTCTTTTCAGCCCCTTGGAACTCTTGTGGGGTTATTGGAGTTAGCGGCTGTACGGACTCTCTTGCGGTAAACTATGATTCACTCGCGACAGTTGATGATGGAAGCTGCTTATATAGTTCTACTTTTAATGTAAATATGAATTGTGACACAACCTCTTTTATTGAGGTTAATCTTGAGAGCCCTAATTTTGGCTGGTGTGGGGGGTGTGTAATAATGACAGATCCCGATGGAGACGGGATACATTCAATTACCGTTGATTTGCCTCTTGGGAACTTTGAATACAAATATGCTCTTGATAGCTGGACTTATCAAGAAGACCTAGTTGACGACATGCAAAACGGAGGAAGCTGCGCTCCTGTAACCGATTATTCTTCTTATGCTAATAGACAAGTAACAATAGCGGCTGGAACAATAACCCAAGACTCATATGGTTCTTGTGATATCTGTATTGGTGGTTGTACAGATTCTTTAGCTTTAAATTTTGATTCAACAGCAACATTTAATGACGGTTCATGTACTTACTGTGTATATGGGTGCATGAACCCTGCCGCTCTCAACTATGACTCGCTTGCTACTTGTGCTGACAGCTGCATCTTTCCTCAGGTAACATATGGGTGTACCGATTCAACTGCATTAAACTATAATCCACTGGCAACAATTGATGATAGTTCATGTGTATACTGTGTATACGGCTGTATGGACTCTATTGCTTGTAACTTTAATGCTCTTGCAACATGTGATGATGGTAGTTGTTTAACAAATTACGGATGTACCGACACCTTAGCTTGTAACTTTAATCCCCAAGCAAATTGTGATGACGGAAGCTGTGCTACAACCTATGGATGTACTGATTCTCTAGCAAATAACTATAACTTATTGGCAACATGTGACGATGGCAGTTGTGTTTACGGCTTTAGTGTAACCTTTCAACTAGACTTAAGAAACGTGACAAGTATTTCTTATACTACACCAGAAATAAATGGAATGTTTAATGGTTGGTGTGGTAATTGTACCCAATTAGAGGATTTAAACAATGATTCGATATGGGAAATAACTGTTTTGATAGACTCCGGCTCATATGAGTATAAGTATTCTGCAGACAACTGGACTATTGAAGAGAATCTATTCTCTGGAGATAGTTGTACTGTGTCAAGCAATGGGTTTACAAATAGATTTCTAAATGTTAGTAAAGACACTGTATTGGATCCTGTATGCTGGGAGTCTTGTGAAGATTGTTTATCCTCATCTGGCCCCTCTTCATACAATGTTACCTTCAGGCTAGATATGTCTGAGTATGTAGGGCCTCCTTTTACTACTCCAGAGGTAAATGGAACGTTTAATAATTGGTGTGGAAGCTGCTGGGCAATGACAGATGATAATGGCGATAATATATGGGAATTTACCGCTCTACTTGCCGCTGGAGACACCGTAGAGTATAAGTTTTCGGCTGATGGCTGGAATATACAAGAAGAGCTTGACACGAATCTACCCACATCGTGCATAATTTACAACTATGATCCTGGGGCTCCAAACGGTTTTGGTTTTGTAAACCGATATTTGGTTGTTGATTCAGAGGTTGAGCTTGATGATGTCTGTTGGAATAGTTGCTCAGAGTGCCAAGGACAAACGGGAGTCTCAGAAAACAACTTAAATGATGTTTTTGTTTATCCAAATCCTTCTTCAGGAACTATTAATGTTAAAACTCCTGTTGATGTACAAAGAATTAATATCTACGATGCTTTAGGAAAACTCGTTTATACTAAAGAGAACAAAACACACACCAATGAACACACTATTATTCTGTTAAATAATGGCTTGTATTATCTTTCAGCATATGTAGACAATGAAATTATTAGTAAAAAAGTAACTATTCAAAAATAAAAATATGAGGATATTATTAAAAACCTTCTTATTAGTTTGTTTTTGTAACTTTTCATTAGCCCAAGGCTGGTCTCTAATTTGGGAAGATGATTTTTCTGGATCAACTTTAGATCAATCAAAATGGACTCACGCACTTGGAACCGGAAGCCAAAATGGTTTGTGGGGCTGGGGAAATGGTGAGCTGCAATTTTATCAAGCTGACAATGCAGAAGTAAGTAATGGAACGCTAAAAATTATTGCTAAAGAAGAGCCTACAGGGATAGTTGATAGCTGGGGAAACACCATGTACTACAGTTCATCAAGAATAAAAACTGAAAATACGTTTGAGGTAAGATATGGAAAGATTGAGGCAAGAATAAAAACTGTAAATGGCGAGGGGTTTTGGCCTGCATTCTGGATGCTCCCTTCTGGGGGCTCTTGGCCATGTGATGGGGAAATTGATATTATGGAACAGTGGGGAAATGACTGGCCAACAGTAGAAACTACTGGCGCTGCACATGTAGGATCTTGCCCTGGGCAGTCTTTTTATATGTCCTATCAACATCAGATACAAAACGGAAGCTTTGGCTCTGATTTTCACACCTACGCTATACACTGGGACGAGGACTATATTGCTTGGTTTGTTGATGGAACAAAAGTGTATCAAGTTTCTCCATCTAGCTTTCCAAATCAATACCCCTGGCCTTTTAACTCAAATCAGTGGTACTTAATCTTAAACCTAGCAATTACTCAAAACGGTCCAAATTCACTAACTGTTTTTCCTTCTCAAATAGAGGTAGATTATGTAAGAGTTTATGAAAATAATGGGACGCTTGGCTGTAAAGACCCTCAAGCGCTAAACTACAGTTCTTCTGCGACAATTGACAATGGAAGTTGTGAATATCTAGTAACCTTTAGGGTAGATATGAATAATGTGTCTCAGGCATTTACTATTCCCGAGGTTAATGGAACATTTAACAATTGGTGCGGTAGTTGTTGGGCGATGGAAGATTTAGATGGTGATGGGATTTGGGAAAAACAAATCACTATGCTTGAGGGGTATTACGAACTAAAGTTTAGTGCCGACAACTGGTCTATTATGGAGTCTTTAGACCCTGCTTGGGCTTGTACAAATGGAAACACTCAGTACACAAACAGAACGCTTGTTGTTGACCAAAACAAGGTTATATGTCCCGAGTGGGGGCAGTGCACACCAACTTGCAATTCCATTATTATTTCTAATGTAAATGAGTTTTCTAATTCTGAATTTAAGCTATATCCCAACCCAAGTAATGGGCTTATTAATCTTTCGGTAAATAGTGCTGAAAACCTAAAAATAACTACTCTACTTGGAAAAGTTGTTTTTGAAAAGCCTCAACTAGAAGACAAAACAATAGACGTCCAACACCTACCTTCTGGTGTTTATTACTGCTCATACACATCAAACAATACGCTCTATTCAGAAAAGATTTTACTTATAAAATAATTATATGAAAACAAATTCAGTCTTTCCTTTTTTACTTCTTTTTCTGCTGTCTATATCGTGTAAAGATGCCCCAAAAAAAACTTCATTTGAGCTTGATCCTTTTGCTGAAAAAGAAATTGATGCTCTGATTAAAAAAATGTCTGTTGAAGAAAAAATTGGGCAAACTTGTCAAATAACATTAGACGCTATACTGCAAAAGGACTCTGAAAATGTTTTAATTGAGCCTCATCAAATCGACCTAAATAAGCTTGAAGAAGCAATCGAAACATATAATGTTGGTTCTATTTTAAATGTTTCAAATCATACATTCACTCTTGAAAATTGGAACTCAATAACAAAAACAATTCAAGAAAAGGCCACAAGTGTAGGCTTAAAAATTCCGGTTATTTATGGCGTGGACGCTATTCATGGGGCAACATATATTCAAAATAGCACACTTTTTCCCCAAGAAATTGGACTAGCTGCAAGTTGGGATACTTCTATGGCAAGAGAAATGGGAAGAATTACTGCTTATGAGACAAGAGCTTCTGGTGTGCCCTGGAACTTCTCCCCAGTTTTAGATTTGGGTAGAGTTCCTATTTGGTCTAGGTTTTTTGAGACACTTGGCGAAGACACCTATTTGGCCAAAACCTTGGGAGCGAAAATTGTGCAAGGTTACCAAGGAGAGGGGGGGATTGATAAAAATCATGTTGCCGCCTGTCTAAAACATTATGTTGGCTACGGCTTTCCAAGAACAGGAAGAGACAGAACCCCTGCCCTTATTCCAGAAAGAACTATGAAAGAATACCACCTGCCTCCTTTTGAAGAAGCGATAAAAAGCGGAGCCCTTACGGTAATGGTAAATAGTGGCGAGGTTAATGGCATTCCGGGTCATGCAAACAAACACTTGTTAACTGACGTCTTAAAAGAAGACTGGGGTTTTGTCGGCTTCTCGGTTTCAGATTGGGAAGATTTTATTAATCTTTATAAAGTAGCCCAAACAGACTCAACACTAAAAGATGCCATTGCCACCGCAATCAATGCCGGTGTAGATATGAGCATGGTTCCTAACAGTCCCGAATACAAAAACTACTGCAATCTTTTTGTAGAGCTTATTAATGAAAGAAGGGTCAGTACAGAAAGGCTCGACGATGCTGTAAGAAGAATACTACGAATAAAACACAAGCTTAATTTATTTAATACCCCTTACACAAACAAAAATGATTATCCTGATTTTGGGTCCGAATCTCACAGTAAAAAAGCATATGCCGCGGCGGCAGAATCTATAACGCTACTAAAGAATAGTAACCAATCGCTACCGCTAAAAACAAACTCAAGAGTTATGGTGATTGGCCCAACAGCAAATAGTTTAAATTGTTTAAACGGAGCATGGACTCACACCTGGCAAGGAGTTGACCCGAAATACAACAACACTAAAAACCCAACTATTTACCAGGCAATAAAAAACAGCACTCAATCATGTGATCTTTTTGAGGGATCTACTATGAAAATGGTTAATGGTGATGAGGCCGATTTCTATTCTTCGGACCTAATATCTGCTGTTAAAAATGCAGCTAAATATGATGTTGCTGTTGTTTGTCTTGGGGAGCTGCCATCAACCGAAAGGCCTGGGGATATATATGCTCTTGACATGGCAAATGAACAGCAAGAGATAATTAAAAAACTGTCTAAAACTGGAATTAAAATTGTTCTTGTTCTTGTTGAGGGTAGGCCAAAAATCATATCAGCTATTGAGCCTTTAGCTGATGCAGTTGTTCAGTGCTACCTACCGGGAGATCAGGGTGGTGTGGCGCTAGCGGATATTCTTTTTGGGGAAATAAATCCTAGCGGAAAACTTCCGTATACATATCCAAGACATAGTGGTGTTATTATGCACTATGACCACAAACAATCTGAAGTTATAAATGGGAATACTTGGAAAAACGACTTTTTCAACCCGCAATATAATTTTGGTTTTGGGCTAAGCTATACAAGCTTTGAATACTCAAACATGGCTATTGAAAAAAGCGATTACCTTCTTTCAGAAGATGAGATAATTGTTAGTGTCGATATTAAAAACACAGGAGAAAGGGTTGGAAAAGAGGTTGTTCAGCTTTATACTCGTGATCACTTTGCCTCAATCTCTCCTCCTTTAAAGAAGCTTGTTCGTTATAACAAGGTATTGCTAGAAGCTGGGGAAACAAAAACCGTTTCTTTCACTGTCAGTTTTGAGGAGCTTGGGTTCTATAATTATAATAATATTTGGATAAATGAGCCTGGTAAACACTCTTTTTATGTGGAAAACCTTGAGACTTCTTTTAATTTAAAATAAAATATGGGTAAGGGCTTTAAAATAATTTTTTGCATAGTATTTGTTTTTAGTCTGTTAGACCTTAGCGTTTCGGCCCAAACAAAAGACAGCACTTTTGTGCCTAAAAATGCATTTAAAAGCGCCACTCTTTCAATAAAAGATCCGGTTTCTAATATTAAGTTTGGGGGTTATTTTAGATTTTTGGGCTTTGTAAGAGACCTTCCAACCATGTACCCTCTCGACATTCCTAGCTATTACAGCGGAGTTTTTCCACAACAAACATCTATTTCTGTTGGTACTGGCTATCGAGAGCCTATGATGCTACTATCAATCGGAGGTACAGCTAAAAAAAACATAACTTTTGGAACAGATTTAATGCTGAACAGCTCTTTTGATGGAAATATAGAAAACAGCTCTATTTCATTAAATCTTGGAAGTAACTTTTATTCAACTCTTGTTTCGGATTATGGAAAATTTAAAGTGCATGCCGGAGGAATTTCTTGGTATAGACAAAGCAAACTTACCGTTTGGGCGGAAGAAGGCCATCTAAGATATAGTCTGTTTGAAAGGGCACCGTACGATCCTTTAAACAAAAATGCTGTAGATCGTTATAAAAAATATTATGACCAGGGGGCGATAGATCAAGATTTGCGTTTTGGAAATGTTGCTTTTCAAGGAATTACTTTTAGTGGAAATAGCTTTCCCTGGTGGTTTGCCGACGGAGTCTCTTTTCAGGGTGTTTTAGGAAAAACACAAAACAACATTGCAAATATTGTTTCTGCAGGAAAAGATGATTATTGCTTTGGGCTTCGCTTTAACAAAACAACAACAAAAGGAAATAGCTACTCTCTTAATTACTTTAGCTCAAAAACCGCAACAGACTCTACATCTTATGTTAAAAGAAACTATGATATGTCTACTTTTGAATTTAACTATAGCTTTAAAAAAATGAATCTTTTTGGGGAGGTCGGTCTGGGGTCATATGAATCTGCAAATGTTGAGCGCTCAAGTGGAGAGGCGGTAGTTATTAACCTTTCTTCTCCAAAAGAATATACTGGCATTCCTATTCAGCTACAATATTCAAGGATTGCCCCTGAGGCTGTAAATGTAAATTCCTCATTTACAAACACTTCTGTCTCAGATCTTGTACAAACAACTGTAATTGAAGAAGGGGGAGAGCCAACAATTATGAGCAGCTTTGGCGGTCCTGTTTCTAGCCTTGGGTATTTAGCAAACAACAGGCAGGGCTTTAGCATTAACACGGAATTTGAGGCAAGAGACTTTACCATTTCAGGAGGGTTTGGTTTTTACTCAGAGCTAACACGAATTAACTCTATTTTATCTTACAATCATATTTCAACTGGGCTTATCCTCTCCAGAATCTCCTATTTTAGCACAGGATACGGGCCATACAGCCATCTTAACTCGTATTATCGCGGCGTTTATGAAAACGTTTCTGTAACTGACGGTCTGCTAGTTGATTCTCTTGGCGCTCCACTATTTGACAAGTTTTATTGTGCATCTGACCTGCACTTAAAATATAAAACCCGTTTTTTAAACAAAGATCTTTATTTGTTTTCGCTAACAAACTACAATACCGCTCAAGATTTTTTGAGTGTGCTTCCAACAATGTCAGAGGAGGCTTTTATTCGCCAGCTTAATCATCAGTTTGATGCATGCTATTCATTAAGCCCACGAGTTTCTCTTGTGTTTAAGCACGCAATTGAAAGAGTTGTTGCAAGCAACAAAACAGAGCTAGACACCTACGATCCTTTTCCTATAAGCGCTCTTGGCGTTGATCTTGGAGAACAGGGGTACGTCCCTTCTTATAAGCCGAGAGATCAAACTGGTCAAATTTTTGGGTTAGGAGCTGATGTGCAGCTTCATGATGGTGCTTTTTTATTTTTAAGACACAGCCGGTTTAGCTTCAAAGACAAGAACTTTATAGAAACCAACATTAAAGGAAGCGAAACAACAATAGAACTAAAAATTAATTTCTAATGACAAAATTTATAACAAAACTTCTTTTCTTTTTAATTCTGATGCCCTTATTAAGTTCTGGGCAAATAACTCAAAAGGTTTGGTATGACGGGAACTCAAGAGCAATGTTTTATAGAGATGCTCTTTCAGGAGATTTGAAAGATGTCGACACTACCTCTACAAGAAGCGAGGGTGAGGGGTCTACTGTTATTGATTTGGGAATGCACTTCACTCCAAATGATGAAATAGAGATATTCTCTGAAATTAGAATAAAAAATGATTTTGGCTACATGTGGGGTTCGGGGGCGTATGTAGATTTAAGAAGACTGTCTGTAAAGGGAGTTCTTAATGACAGAATAAGCTTTAATCTGGGAGATATGTATTTAAAACAAACACCCTTTACTCTTAACAATTTTGTCCAAGAGCTTTCAAAATATGAGCCTAGTGTTTTTCAGGCTTATCGCGACCTTATTGAGTACGAAAACTTCTATCTTGATGACTATTGGAGAATGCAGGGTTTACAGTCCAACTTTTCATATACTTTTTATAACGCCATTAGTTCTGTTGAGGCAGACTTTTTTGCTAGCCGGGTAAGAGGTGTCGAATGGCTTGGAGAGCCAGAATTGTTAATGCTAGGAGCTACGTCCTTAATTAAGCTTGAAAACAGTCTTTCTGTGGCAATAAACCATGTAAATTCTTTTGAGGTCCAAAGCTCAAGTCTTGACACGGTAACATACTACAATCCTGTAACTAACCTACAGCTTGAGTATGCAAAAAAAATTAACAGTTTGACCTACAGGCTAAACCTTGATTTTGGGGGCTCAACAAGAGGGTGGCGGGAAAATAACGGAACAATTCTATTCGAGTCCACTGGCGGATTTATTAAGGGGGATTTGAAAGCGATAAACAAAAGAATGATGGTTTCTATTGGGTTTAGTTATGTAGATCCTGATTTTAGAAGTGCGGGGGCGCAAAGTAGGAGGGTTAACTATATCTCTGCGCCATCGTCATATGCTTATTATACTAACAACACTATTCTTAGGCCTGTAAGTATGATGGACATAACAACAGACCCTAATATTTATAACAATCGTCTTTCAACCTCATTAATGCATTACAACACGCTATATACCGCTGTAACTCCTTATGGCGAAGCAACCCCTAATAGGGCTGGCGCTAAGATTGATTTTGATTATAAAAATAAAGGAGCATCTATCTTGGTTTCTGCTGAATCAGCTTATTACAATGAGGTTATTGGACAAGGAACGACAGAAAGAAGAGCTTTGTTTTCTTCTGGAATTATGTTAACCGCTCATCTTGAAAAACTTACTCCACTAAAAAATAAGACAAGCTTTGAGGTTTCTGTTAGCAATGAAAATGTTGAAAGGGACGGGTCTGATCTAGAAGAGATTTCTTTTAATTCAATGCTATTAAGCGCTGGCTTAAGCTATGAATTATTCAACAACTTAAAAGTTATTGGAGGGGTTAAGTCTTTTGGGGGTAAGGGTAATGAGGTTGGCTCACAAAGAGACGAGTACGATCAGATTGTTGGCTATAAACTATTAGATTTTGATTCTAAAGAAGATATTTTGATGCTCGGATTGCAGTACAATTTTACTAATGACATTTATTTTAGCCTACAAACAAACAAAATAGATATTGATGACAAAACAAGCGAAATAAGCCAACTTTCGCTTTCTAGAATTTACTTTATGTTTAATATGAATTTATAAAAAATGAAAAAACTAACCTATTTATTTCTTTTAACAGCATTCCTATTTATTTCCTGTGAGAAAGACGGGATAGAGGGCCCAAGCTTAAACGACCTCTTTGGAGAACTTAATATTGTTGAAAACCTTAATGTTGTTGGAGATTCAGCAAGCTTTGCAAGTGAATCGGCTTATTTTACAGCTAAATTTTCTAAAATTGTAGATTGGAAAATCTCAATAACTGGACTCTCTTCTGGTGCTGAAAAAACTATTATTGGAAAATCAAATGAAATTAATGCCACCAACAGTGTTTGGAGGGGCGAGGTTTCTCTGCTTCCTTTTTTCAAAGAAGAAAATTGTTCTGTTTTACTAACTTTTCCTTCTCATTCCGACACAATATCTGCTTCTTTTGTAATTATTGAGGCCAAAAATTATGGTAACGGAAACGAACTTATTGTAAGTGATTTCGAAAATGGTTTTAATCCAAATTTTACAAACTTTTTCCAATCCACTTGTCTTAAAAAAATTGAAACTGGTGATGCGGGTCAGTCAGACAGATATCTTATTCAAGAAGGAACATGTGATTGGGATTGGCTAATTGGCTATATCGACTATCCTGCCAATCATTGGTTTCAGCAAGGAACTTTAAGTGCTAACCCTGATAATGTGTACTTTAACATGATGATTAACGGAGACAGCACGCTCTCTCCTACAAATGAAGCCAACTCTTTATTTAAGCTGGAGTTTTATGAAGATGAAAATCAAGATGGATACTACGATCAAAATACAGAAGATCGTTTGGAAGTTGAGTTTGATGTAAACTGGAACGGGTGGAAAATGTTTTCCATAAAATATAGCGACCTAATCCTTGCTTGGAATAGCGGGGGGAATGCTATAAGAGAGCCAAATAAAATTTTGAAATTTAGAACCTTATTGTTAGCGAATCCAGAATCTGGATTTGCAAAGGCAGATGTGGATTATATTGTTTGGAGTGAGGGTAGTCCAATATTAAATCAATAAAAATGATCAGACTTTTATTTCTACTTCTTTTATTTGCCTCGTCTTGTAAAAATCTAGATCAACTTGCTCTTTATGATATTGAGATAAAAAACACAGAAGGCATAGATGGCTTTACCTCTACAGAAATATTTACAACAGGGGGTAGCGATGAGGTTTGGGGAATGAAAGGAAAGGATGAATTTTGTAATCCCTTCAGTTTTTCTTCATTCGACGCAAGCATTGATTACACCCTAATTAAAAACCCAAAGCAAAAAGAAAGAGTTGAAAGCTCCTTTGAAAAGGTCGACAGAAAATACAATTTACCAACCGTTAAGGTAAAAGACAGAAAAAGAACTCCAAAAAACTCAATTCATCTAAAAACAAACAAGAATCCTGCTTGTGAGTGGATTGGAATGGGTATTGGCTGGGATGGCTGGCAAGGAAAAGACATGAGTAGAATAATGGAAAAATCAGCCATAGAGCTCATGGTCAGAGTTGAAAAAGGGTCTATAGCTAGTCTTCCTATTGTTTTTATTTTAGAAGACTATTCAGAAAATCAGTGCTATGCTACTGCTAGCTACTTGGGTATTGAAGGGGGGAGGGTTGATCAGTCCTGGACAAGGGTTGTTGTTCCTCTTCAAACATTTTCTTATCTTAAAAACAAAATTGACCTTACAAATGTTAAGCAGCTTTTGCTGCAATGTTACGATGCAACTGATGTGTATTTAGATAACATACAAATTGTTAAATACTCTCACCCCTATAAACGCCTTGAACAAAACCTTACTGTCTATGATTCAGTTTCTCCAATAAACATTTTTTCAAACTCTTTGGATGGCGCTTGGGGAATTGAAGGAGGGTCGTGTAAAAACTTTACTTTAAAAACAAAAAAAAACAACAATTATATTTCTGTTAAAACTGATTCTACAAAATGCGATTGGCTAGACTTTGGAATAAGCTGGAACAATTGGCTTTATACTGATATTAGCAAAACCATAAAAGATTTTAGCCTGCAGTTTGACATACAAGAAAATAATTTTAAGCCTTTTGTGATTTCTTTGGAAGATTATAGCGGAAAAAAACTTTCTTACACTTATGTCAAAAATTCTTCAAGCAGTTCTGATTGGAAAAACGTTTCAATCCCGTTTTATAAATTTCCAATAAGGAAGTCTAAAATTGACCTAACAAAGATTAAACAAATCCATTTTAAATTTACTTATGGAACTGATTTGTCAATAGACAATATTCAACTAACTAAAAACTAAAAACTATGAAAAACATTTTTGCTTTATTTTTTCTAATAACTACTCCATTTTTCTTGTCTTCACAGGTTCTGTGGGATGACTTTGAACAAAACAGATTGGGTTACTATGAATTTGTACATGGGGGAATGACAACAAGGTATGCAAATCCAGATATGACTAGTTTTGTTAACACTTCTAGCACATGTGCTCAGTATATAAGAAACCCCGGGGAGCTTTGGGATGTACTGGTAATTATTGCGAACGGACCTATGGCAGATGTTTCTGATTATGTAAATGGAACAAAAACTATGAGTGTTGATGTTTATAGCCCAGCAGCAGGTATTCCTATTCAAATTACACTTGAAGACTCTACAATGGCAGGGCCTACCAACTACCCTACAGGAAGACACAGCATCTATCTTGGTGTAACAACTGTTGTAAACGGATGGGAAAGCATAACCCTTACTTTTGATTCAAAACCAGATCCCTCAATGTCTGATGTTGGCCTTTCTTCATTAATATTACTTTTTAATGGGGGAACAAATACTGGGGATACTTATTACTTTGACAATTTATACGGCCCTGAGCTTAACAACCAATGTGATAGTTTTACAAGCAACCCGGCAAAAGATTTAGCTGATTGGGATTGCAGCTGGAATCTAGGGATGTGTCCTTCTGCCTCTGCCTGCCTGTCTTATGACTATATGAGTGGATGGCTTAATCAGGGTTATAATCCCGAAACAAACACAATTAATAATAGTAAGTATTGTGGTGAATATACTAGAAACCCTGATGCTAATGGAGAAGATGTTTTTATTGCATATCCCTTATCTGGAGATTTTGAGATTGGGCTATATCCCTTTTTTAACATGAAGATTTATGGTCCACCAACCTCTGTATATGTATCCTTTCAAAATAATGGAAACGAAGTAATTGGGTTTGAACAAGGAATTTGGCAAAACAACACCTGGCAGCAATTAAATTTTGATTTATCTTCTGTGTCTTCTGGGTCAATGAGTGTTGACAGGGTTGTTTTCTTTTTTGATCAAGGAATGGTAAACTGGGACACCTATTATATTGATGACATTGGACTCTCTGCTGCGCCAGTAACTATATTAGAAAATAGTTTGGAATTTAAAATTTCATCATACCCTCTTCCTGCAAAAGAAGATATAAATATTGATTTTACTATTTCTAAAAACTCTTCTGTGCTAATTGAGCTAATTGATATTAATGGCCGGGTTTTAGAAACTTTAATAAATAAAAACTTAACCCCAAATACTTATAACTATAAAACAAACAAAGCTTTAAAGCAAGGTCTTTATCTAATAAGGTCTACTATTAATCATTATGTTTATACTAATAAGGTAGAGGTAATTAAATAAAAAAATGAGGTATCTATTTGCAATATTATTGTTTTATTTTTTATTTAGCTTGAGCTCTTTTTCTCAATCTACTTATGATAAAACTCAAATAGTCAAAAGCGAAAAAGGGTTTCAGCTTTTGCGAAATGGGAGTCCTTACTACGTAAAAGGAGCTGGAGGAACTAAGTATTTAAAAGAACTCTCTGATATTGGAGGCAATTCTATAAGAACCTGGGGGATAGAAAATGGGCAGGCTATTTTAGATAGCGCTCACAAACATGGACTAACTGTTTGTATGGGTTTGTGGGTTAATCATGAAAGACATGGCTTTGATTATAATGATGAGTATTCTGTAAAGGCTCAGCTAAAGGGTTTTGAAGACGCTATATTAAAATATAAAGATCATCCCGCCCTTTTAATGTGGGCTGTTGGAAATGAGGTCGATCTATTTTATTCAAACTTTAGGGTTTGGAATGCAGTTGAAGAAATAGCGGCATTAATAAAGCTGCTAGATCCAAGCCACCCCACAATGACTGTTACTGCAGGAATAGATGTAGCAGAAGTGTCAATGATAAAAAGGTTTTGTCCAAGTATTGACATCCTTGGCGTAAACACCTATGGAGGTATAGGTCCTTTGTCTGATCAAATTAAAAAATATGGATGGGAAAAGCCTTATATGGTTACTGAGTGGGGTCCTCATGGGCATTGGGAGTCTCCAACAACATCTTGGGGGGTTTCAATAGAGTCAAACAGTTCTCAAAAAGCACAAATGCGCTTAGAGGGGTATAAACATATAGAAAAAGACACAAAAATGTGTATTGGTAGCTATGCTTTTCTTTGGGGACACAAACAAGAGCAGACGCCAACTTGGTATGGTATTTTTACAGAGGACGGAAAAAGCACTGAGAGTGTTGATGTTTTAAATTCTTATTGGGGGAAAAACCAGAGTAAAAACAAAGCTCCCGTTTTAAATTCATTTTTATTAAATAATAAAGCCAAGAACAGTAGTATAAAGGTTAAAAAAAGGAAAGAGTGTGTTTTTGTAACTGACGTTATAGATTTTGAAAAAGACTCGCTAAAATATGTTTATGAATTAATGGCCGAAAGCACTGATAAAAAAGCAGGCGGAGATTTTGAGGTTAAGCTTGATGGATTGGAATACAAAATACTCAAACAAGCAAAAGGAGTAATTAGTATTAAGGCTCCAAGTAGATCTGGTGCGTATCGGTTTTATGTTTATGTGTATGACAACTATAATAATGTTGCAACTGCAAATATTCCCTTTTATGTTAAATAAATTAAAAAATTAAAAAAATGTCGCTAATAAATTTATCTGTTGATTGTGTTATTCTTGGTTTTGATAATGATCAAAAACTTAAAATCTTACTTATTAAAAAATTAATAAGCGAGAGGAAAGAGTTCCAATATGCTATACCTGGAGATCTTTTAGAAGAAAATGAAGATTTGCTTTCTGGAGCAAAAAGGATTTTAAAAAACTTAACATCATTAGAAAATCTTTTTTTAAAACAGTTTAGAATATTTGGAGACCCTTTAAGAACTAAAGATAAAAAAGATCAGGCATGGCTAAAATTATACAGAAAAAATCCTGAAGAAAGGGTCGTAACAGTGGGTTATTTATCTCTTGTAAAAATGGAAGATTATATTCCTCAGGCATCTTCCTTTGCCCTAGATGCAGAGTGGGTAAGCTTAAAGGATATTCCTGAAAACCTTGCTTTTGATCATAATGAAATAATAAAAAGTGGCTTACTTTATTTAAAAAATCAACTTGACCATAAAATGATTTCTAATTTACTGCCTTCTAAATTTACGCTTTCTCAGCTTCAATATATTTATGAGATTCTTTTAGATGAAAAGTTAGATAAGAGAAATTTTAGAAAGAATATTTCTAAAATAGATGTTATTAAAAAAACAAAAGAAAAACAAGAAGGTGTAGCTCATAAACCTGCTTATTTGTATACTTACGATAATCTATAAGTTATCTTTTAACTTAATTCTTTCTTCTTTATTAGCTAATTCCCAAGCTGTTAAGAAAATAAGTTTAGTTATTTTTTCAATTTTTTTAAAATCTATTTTTTCAATAGTGTCTGTTACTTTATGATAATCCTCATGAACCCCATTAAAATAAAATATTACAGGTATATTATTTTTTGCGAAATTATAATGATCTGATCTGTAATAGTATCTATTAGGGTCATCATCATCATTAAATCTATAATCTAAATTTAAACCAATATATTTCTTATTAACCTCTTCACTAATATTATGTAGATCTGTACTTAACCTATCTGATCCAATAAGATATACATAATTTGCTGTATCATGCCAATCATCAAGTCTTCCTATCATATCAATATTTAAATTAGCAACAGTATTTTTTAATGGGTATATAGGATTATCTGTATAATACTTACTTCCTAACAATCCTTTTTCTTCTCCTGAAACAGTCATAATTAAAACACTTCTTCTGGGTCCATAACCTTCATTTTTTGCAATCTTAAATGCTTCTGCAATTTCCATAGCAGCAACTGTTCCTGATCCGTCATCATCAGCTCCATTATATATTAAAGAGTCGTGTTTTCCTAAATGATCATAGTGAGCAGTAATTATTATTAACTCTTCTTTTAGATCTGTTCCTTCAATATAACCTAAAACATTTTCACCTTTAACTAATTTTTTTCTTTTAAATATTTTTTTTAAAAAATCACTGTCACAGTCTTCACATTTACATAAATGTCTTTTTGATTTTACTTTAAATTTTTGAAAATATGTGTTTTTTTTATAAGGCTTAATGCCTATTTTTTTAAAATGATTAGCTATATAATGTGCTGCCATTTTCTGACCTGGTTTTCCTGTTTCTCTTCCTTCTAGAGAATCAGAAGCTAATATATTAAGATGCTTTTCTAAATCAGTAGTATTTATAGTATTAGAAAATTTAATATTATTTTGAGAAAATAATATATTAGAAAAAATAATACTTAAAAATAAAAAAAATTTCATTATATATTATTTATTTTATTAACTCTTCTTTCATGTCGTCCTCCTTCAAAAGATGTTTCTAAAAAAATATCAATAATTTCCTTTGTTTCTTGCCAGGAAATATAACGAGCAGGCATAGTTAAAATGTTTGCATTATTATGTAATTTAGCTTGCTCTGCTATTTCAGGTTTCCAACATAAAGCAGATCTAATTTTAAGATGTTTATTAGCACTCATATTAATACCATTACCTGTACCACAAAATTGAATGCCTAAATCATTATTTTTATTAATTATTGATATTGATAATTTATGTGCAAAGTCAGGATAGTCTACACTTTCTTCAGAAAAACATCCAAAATCTTCTACTTTATAATTTTTATTAGTTAAATATTTTTTTGTTTCTTCTTTATGAGAAAAACCTGCATGGTCACACGCTAAACCTATTTTCATTTTTATAATTATTAATTATTAACTTTTGCTAAAAGTTTAAAATTGTGTTAATAAATAGTTTGTTAAAACTTTAAAAATAATAATAAATAAAATTGTTATATCAATTTAAATACTAAGCCTTTTTAATATTTAAAAGTCAATTATTATTATTATTATTATTTTTAAAGTTTTCATTATTATTATTAACTTTTAACAATTACAAACTTATATTTTTTTATCAAATTTGAGTTGTTAAATATATTATTAACATTTTATTTTATTTTGTTAATATAAAACATAACTTATTAATTTTCAAGTTATTTTAAATATAATATATAGTAATAACTATTAAAAAGAAATAATAAGTATAATAACCTAATTTTTGTTTTTTTATTTACTAACCATATTAACATTATATAATATTATTAATATTTTTTTTTATATAAAATAAATATATATTATAATTATATATAATTAACAATATTTTTTTTTACTCTTTTATTTTTAAAACAAAAAAAATTGTATTTTCACAATCAATTTTTAAACAATATAATTATGAAAAAAATTCTACTAATATCATTATCATTTATTTTTAATTTAAATATTTACTCACAAACTGGTAATTTTTGTGATGATTTTGAATCGTACAGTTCTGGTGATCCTATATGTCAAACATCTCCTAGTTGGAATAGTTGGGGTGAATTAATGAGTGGATTAACTGCACCGTTTACAGATGATGCAAATGTAACTGATTTGTATGCTAATAGTGGGTCTTTTTCATTAGGTTTTAATGCTAACCCTGCTGCTGCTGGACCAGAGGATGTAGTATTACTATTAAGTAATACAGGTTATCCAACACCTTATGTAGCAGGAGTATGTACATTGACTCATAATTTATATATTACAACGGGTGCTTATTTTAATTTGCAAGCAGAAAATATTCCAGGAGTTACTTGGGCATTAGATGTTACATTTGATGCAATGGGTGGAGTAAATTATGCTTCATCAGGAAGTGCACAATCTTATTTAATGTCAACTTACCCTTTAAATCAATGGTTCGAAAATAAATTAGTAATTGATCTTTCAACAAATACCTGGGAAGTTTTTCATGATGGAATTTCTCAAGGAACCTTTTCAACCGTTGTAAATCAGATTGCATCTGTTGATTATTATCCTACAGCAGGACAAGAGTTTTATGTAGATGATATATGTATTGATTACGTAGCTCCACAATTAGATTCATTAAATGGTCAAATTTTATCTTCAGCTGCTCTTGGTGGATTAGCAGGTCAAGAGAGATATCCTTCTGTAGTGGTTCGTAATTTTGGAGTAAATACTATAAATTCTTTTGATGTTACTTATGATTATAATGGTATTCAAATTACAGAAAATATTTCTGGTTTAACCCTTTCTTCTATGACACAACATATAGTAGACTTTAATAATTTTATTACTTTATCATCTGCTACAAATGCACAAGTATATATATCAAATATTAATGGAGGACAAACTCAAAGCACTTCAGACGATACATTAGCAGTTAATCTTAATATTGTTGTTCCTGCTACAGGAAAATTAGTTGTTGGTGAAGAAGCAACAGGAACATGGTGTGGATGGTGCCCTAGAGGTTCTGTTGCATTAAATTTTATGGATCAAGATTATGAAGGATATTGGCAAGGAATAGCTGTACATAATGGAGATTTAATGACAGATGCAACATATGATAATGGCATAGCAGGATATATTAGTGGATATCCAAGTGGAATTGTAGATAGAGGTACGGTTATTGACCCTTCTGCATTTAATGTTGATTTTTTACAAAGAATAATAATACCTCCCCATGCAAGATTAGATAATGGAGCTGTTATTGATGGAACAACATTAAAAGTTTCTATAGACATTGATTTTTTATTACCTGTTAGTGGAACATGGAGAATGGCTTGTACTATAGTGGAGGATAGTGTAACAGGAACAGGACCACAATATTATCAAGCAAACTATTATAGTGGAGGATCATCATTGGTAGATGTAGATGGAACAGATTGGAATGCAAAACCTTCAAATGTTCCTGATTATTTAATGGTTTATAGACACGTTGCTAGAGCTATAAGTCCATCTTTCTTAGGTGATGCTCTACCAAATAATTCTTATAATACTGGTGATGTTGAAACAGTTTGTTTTGAATTTGATATTGATCCAAATTGGGATTTAGATAAAATTCATATTGTTGGAATGTTATTTGATGCTCAAGGAAAAACAGACAATGCTTCTTCTTCTTCTATTGCTGACGCTGTAACAGAGGGATATAGTAATAATTGTTCTGGAGCAAGCGAGACTATATATCTAAGTGGTCCTGACAAACTGATAGTTTATCCTAATCCAGCAAGCAACAATTTATATATTAACAATATTCCTAATAATATAGAATTTATAAATATTATAAATATTGAAGGAAAAGAAGTGTTAAAAACTAAAGCAGCAAATAGTATTGATATATCTAGTTTGTCAAAAGGAATATATGTGATAAAGTTTAATGGATATGATTTTGTAGAAACAAGAAATTTTGTTGTAGAATAGTATTAAACTAGAATAAAGTCAAGTTGTTTTTTTTCCAGATCAGCTTTCATAATTTTAACATCAACTTTTTGACCTAGTTGATATTTAAGATTTGTTGAGTTTCCAATAAGAGAATGTGTTTTTTTATCAAAAGAAAAATAATCGCTTTTAATGCTGTTTATTTTTACTAAACCTTCACATTTGCTTTCCTCTAATTCTACATATAAACCCCAATCAGTTACCCCAGTTATAACTCCTGAAAATTTTTCTCCGATTTTCTTTTTTAAATACTTAACCTGCATAAACTTTATTGAGTTTCTCTCAGCAGTAGATGCTAGTTTTTCCATTTCCGAGCAATGCTTACAAATAAAATCTAATTTTTCTTTTTTATACTGATTTTCCCCTAAGAGAAAATCAGAAATTAATCTATGAATAACAAGATCAGGATAACGCCTAATAGGAGAGGTGAAGTGAGAATAGAAATTAAAGGAAAGGCCATAATGACCTATGTTAGAAGTAGAATATATTGCTTTAGACATCGACCTTATAGTTAAGGTTGCTATAAGATCCTCCTCGGGTCTCCCCTTAATTTCAGAAAGCAATTTATTTAAAGATTTTGAAAGCCCTTTAGGATTTGATATATCTATAGAATAGTTAAATTTTTTAACAATATTTTTTAGATCAACAACCCTTTCTTTATCAGGAACATCGTGTATTCTATATATAAAATTAGATTTATTATTTATGTGTTTAGCAATTGTTTTGTTTGCTAAAAGCATATACTCTTCTATTAACTTATTAGTATCTAAACTCTCTTTAAAAGAAACGTTAATAGGGTTTTTATCTTTGTCTAAAACAAACTTAACTTCTGGTTTTTCAAAGTTTATTGAACCATTTTCTTTTCTTCTACTCCTTAAAAGTAAAGAAAGATCTTTTATGCGTATAAGCTCTTTATAAAACAGTCCTGATTTTGAGTTTATATTTTTTTGAGCCTGCTCGTAAGTGAATCTTTTGTTCGAGTGAATTATAGTTTTGCTAATTTTATAATTAACAACTTCTGCGCGGGTATTAAATTCAAAAACTACTGAAAAACAGAGCTTATCTTCATTTGGTTTTAAAGAGCAAAGGTCGTTACTAAGAACTTCTGGAAGCATTGGTATTACTCTGTCCACTAGATAAACAGAAGTCCCTCTACTTAAAGCTTCTTTGTCAATTGAATCCCCTTCTTTTATATAGTGACTAACATCGGCAATATGAACCCCTACTTCCCAATTTTTATTTTGAAGCTGTTTTACAGATATGGCATCATCAAAATCTTTAGCGTCTTCTGGATCAATAGTAAAGGTTGGGGTTTTTCTTAAGTCTAATCGGTTTAAGACTTCTTTTTGGGCTATTTTTTTATCTATAGCGATAGCTTTTTCTTCAACGGTTTTACTAAAAGAAGACTCAAAACCACCTTCAATAAGGATAGAGTTAATTTCTGTTTCATGATCATTAACACTACCTAAAACACTTATAATTTTACCAACAGGGTTTTTGTTTTCAGTGCCCCAATTTGTTATAGTTACATGTACTTTTTTGTTTTCAATGTTTTTTAGCATTTCCTTTGGAGGAATAAAAACATCAAAATATATTCTGTAGTCATCAGGAATAAAAAAACTAAAAGAATTACTTTGTTGAATTACCCCTACAAAAGAATGTTTCTTTCTATTAACAACACCACGAATAATTCCTTTTTGCTCTCCTCTTTTCTTGTTTAACAAAACAAGGGAAACCCCATCTCCTTTTAAGCTAAACAGGCTGTCTTTTTTTTCAACAAACACCTCTTCCTCGTTTTTTAACTCAACATACACGCCCCTTTTGTTTGTGTTTTTTACCGTCCCCTCAATTAGCCTATCGGTTAATGCCAAAACAAAAGAACCCCTTTTTTGCTCTACGAGGATTCCTTCCTGCACAAGACTAGACAATGCTTCGTAAACTAAAAGTTTTTCACCTAGGTTTTTTATTTTTAAAATTTTAGAAACCTGTTTATAATTAACTTTTTTTGTTGGAGTTTCTTTAAGGCCTAAAAGTATTGCGCTTTTTAAGCTATTTTTACTTAGCTTTTTTTTTATTTTTTTTTTATTAGGTTTTTTGCTCATAATTGAATTATGGCTAAAATAATTTTAATTTTGTTGTATTATGCACATATCTTTAAAACATATTGTTTTTTTTGTTTTTGTTTTTTTTACAATTACATCTTGTAGATCTAAAAAAACTTTTAACGGCTCTGAGAACCTTAAGTGCACAACATTTAAAGATCCAAAGAAAGAAACAAAAAACAAAAAAAACTCAAAATATGAGATTATTGTTCTAAAGGATGGAAAAAGAATTGGAAATAAGAATAGAAAGAAAAGAAAAGGAAGAAGCCGGCTTTTTAAAAAACGTTAAAAAAGAGCCTCTGAAAAAATCAAAGGCTCTTTTACTTACACATTAACAAAACAAAACAAATTTTTTAACAGAATCTTTATTTTTTAAAGGCAAAAGAAAGTCTTTAAAAACATTTAATATATTAAAGTTGGCACAATGCCTACTTTCCTTTGCCTTTAAGATGATTTATTTAGCAATTTCCAGACCAAATCAATTATTTTGCTACAGGAAGAGCAATCAAATCTCCGCCTGCTGGAAGCGCTACGAAAAGACCAAAAAACTCGCCATTACTATTGCTCGAAGGATCTAAAAAACCTGAAGCAACCACTACTGCTGAGGCTCCTGTTAAGCCTAGAGTTAATAGTGGGGCGCTATAAGTAGCATAAGTTATTTGACCCGAAGCGTCTCTAATCTCTAACGTGTAGTCTGCATTAGCGAGCTCAAGGTAGCTTGTAAAGTCTCCATACGAAGCGTTATCTACAATAGTCCCCGCTCCAACTCCTGTTTCAACTACATCTACGGTAGGGGCGTCGGTTGATCCGTGGTGAATTAGAAGGTCGGTATTGCCTTCGTTACTAGCGCTCTCTCTTCCCATAGGGTAAACCTCTATAGAAAAGGCTGTTGCAGGACTGTATCCTGTGGTGCTAATAATTCCTTCAGCTACTAGAATATAGGTTTCCCCCTCTACAAGATTATACGTGTATGAAACTAAAGCCTCAGCAGAAGACATGCTATTTGAAGGAGCTATAGAGACAGAGAAATCTTCTCCTGCAGGAGCGTCTATAAAAGAAGAGGCTGTTCTAAAGTTAAAATTATCTATCAGTAGGCTGTTGTTTAAATAAACGTCAACACTTGACGCGGCCAGGTCAGCGCAGTTGTGAATTACCTGAACTCGAGCCGTAGGGCTGCTTTGAGTAACCTCCTCTTCCTCTTCTTTACAAGAAGAAAAAATTACAGTTATAATTAGAATAGGTAGTAATAGGTGTGATTTAAATTTCATAATATTTTTTTAATTGTTTTTATAATGCAAAGATATAAATAAAAAGCAATAAGCATAACTATTTTTTAAATAAACTATGCAAAAAAGACAACAAAAAAGCAAGAGCCCTTAAAAAAATAAAGAAAAACTAGAGTTGTTTTTCTTTTTAAGGATCCTTTTAGCAAAGAAGAAGAAGTGTCTAAAATATAGTTTTTTTCTTGTAAAAATATGCATTATTTTTTGGTTTTGTAATGTTTTTTGTGTTTAAAAGTCAAAAAAAGAGCACAAATACCACAAGTTACATATATTTGTACTAATGAAAAAAACGGCAATAATATTTTTTTTAATGTCTTTTTTAGGCCTTGATTCAGTTGCTCAGCAGCTTAATTTTGATCAATATAAAATAGTTAGCGATAATGCAGACGGTTTTGGCAGACCAAGAGTTGTTCTTACAGCCAACAATACACCATTAGTAATATGGAGAAAAGATTCAAGCCCTAAAGTGTTAAGAGCAAGTAAATGGAACGGTCTTGGTTTTTCGCCTCCATATGACATATTGCAACAAGGGGTGCTTCCGTCTTCATGGGATGGCCCTGAGATTGCCACTATGGGGGACACGGTATATGTTGTTTTTACATCTTTAGCAACTACTCGTAGCGCTATAATGCTAATTAAATCGTTTGATGGAGGACTTAGCTTTTCAGACACGATTAGAGTTTCAGAAAACAACCCAGCCCTTAAATTTAGAATGGCCAATATAGCCATTAATTCCGACGGACATCCAATTGTTAGTTATATGCAATATCTTTTGAATTGGACACAACCTAAACAAATGGTTAATGTTTCTTTTTCTTATGGTTTAACTTTTTTTGGAGCTACAGAGGCCTGCGCCTTAGCGCCGGGAGAGCCTTGTGATTGCTGTAAGTCTTCTTTGGTCTGTAGCGGTTCTGAAGTTTTTCTGCTTTTTAGAAACAACGAAAGCAACATGAGAAACAGCTATATAGCCAAGTCCTCTGACGGAGGACTTACCTTTTCATCAACACAAGACATGGATGATTATATATGGACACTAACCTCTTGTCCGGCTACTACTCCTAGAGGAGCCCTGTATGGGGACTCTATAATTGTTGTTAAAAGAAGTGGAGCAACAGGAAACAATGAGGTTGTGTGCAGCAGTATAAGCAAACAAACGCTAAATTATTCGTATAATCACAATATAGATTTTATTAATGGAACAATTCAAAATTACCCAGAAGTATCTGTTGGCGGGGACACTGTTGTAGCGGTATGGCAAGATAATAGAGGAAACACACAAGATTGCTATATAAGTGTTTCTACAAGCGGATCAGCAAACCTCAGCGGATCTATATCCTACACAGATACAAATGGTCTTGGTCAGAAAATTGATCCTGATGTGGTATTTAAAAACGGAGAGATTCACTTGGTATATTTAAATAGTAGTGAGCATAAAATAGTGTATGTTAAGGCTTCTATTAATATACTAAGCAATCTTGAAGAGCCTGATGAATCGTTTTTAAATAAACCATCAACGACAACAGATATGTTAGGAAGAAGAAGCAAAACACACAACGCCCCTCTTATTTTTATTGATAAAAACGGAATAACCAAAAAAGTTATAATTCTTAAATAAGTAATGAAACTTATTAAAAAAGACATTTTTGGAAGATCACTATTTTTAAAAAAATGGATTATAAGGCTTATTGGCGGGTTTTTTTATAGACGCTTTAAAGGAATTAATAATTTACAAATAAGTGGTAGTGGAGAAATTAAAAACCTGCCAGATAAAAATGTTTTGTTTATATCAAATCATCAAACATATTTTGCTGATGCTGCAGCAATTATACATGTTCTTAATGCGAGCCTCAAAGGAAGAGAGGACAGTATAAAGAATGTTTTTTACTTGTGGAGGCCTAAACTAAATCTGTATTATATTGCGGCTAAAGAAACAATGAGCAAAGGGTTCTTGCCAAGAGTATTAGCATATTCAGGAGCAATACCTATAGAAAGAACATGGCGCGAAAACGGTAAAAACCTAAAAAGAGACGTTAACGCCAATGATATTAGCCGTATAGACGCTGCTTTAGCTGATGGTTGGGTAATAACATTTCCCCAAGGAACAACTACGCCATGGAGGCCTGTTCGTAAAGGAACGGCGCATATAATAATGAAAAACAAACCTATAGTTGTGCCTATTGTTATAGATGGATTCAGGAGGTCTTTTGATAAAAAGGGACTACTCATTAAAAAAAGAGGAATAACCCAAAGCATGGAAATTAAACCAGCGTTAAAAATAAATTACAAAAAAGACTCTATAGATGATATTGTTGAGAAAATAGAAAGATCAATAGAACAGCACCACTCATATTTATAAGGCGCTTTAGAAGTTTTAAAAAGTAGTAAAAATAAAAAGCAGTTCAAAAATGACCCCCTGTCTAATATGGCTCCCCCTCTAGGACTCGAACCTAGGACCCTCTGATTAACAGTCAGATGCTCTAACCAGCTGAGCTAAGGAGGAATTTAAAGCGAGCAAAAATAACATAAAGCAATAAATTATGCAATATATTTGCATAAAAAACAAGAATGAAAAACTTAATAGTTGGGACCGTAGCCTTTGATGCAATTGAAACTCCTTTTGGAAAAACAGATAAAATTATTGGAGGAGCCGCAACCTACATTACGTTAGCCGCATCTTTTTTTACAGATAAATTAAACTTAGTTTCTGTTGTGGGGGGAGATTTTCCGGCTTCAGCCATTAAGATGCTAGAAGATCATCATGTTAACACTAAGGGACTACAAATAAAAAAGCAAGAAAAAACTTTTTTTTGGTCAGGAAAATATCACAACAATATGAACTCTAGAGACACTATAGAGACCCAGCTTAATGTGCTTGAGACTTTTGACCCTATTGTTCCTAATGAGTATTCTGATAGTGATTTTTTGATGCTTGGGAATTTAGTTCCTAGCGTGCAGCAAAAGGTTTTAAGTCAAATGAAAAAAAGACCTAGGCTTATCGTTTTAGATACTATGAACTTTTGGATGGATAATTGTCTAGAAGACCTAATGGAGGCCCTAAAAAATGTTGATGTACTTACAATTAACGATGAAGAGGCTCGTCAACTTTCTAATGAAGAATCATTAGTTAAAGCAGCTAAAGCCATTAAAAAAATGGGACCAAAATATTTAGTAATAAAGAAAGGAGAACATGGAGCTCTTTTGTTTGGCGAAGACAAAGTATTCTGCGCTCCCGCTCTTCCTTTGGAAAACGTTTTTGATCCAACAGGTGCTGGAGATTCCTTTGCTGGAGGCTTTATAGGTTTTTTGAGCAAAACAAATGATATTTCTTTTGAAAACATGAAAAGTGCAGTTATTTATGGCTCAGTGATGGCTTCTTTTTGTGTTGAGAAATTTGGAACAGAAAGATTAACTGAGATTACAAAAAAAGATGTTTCCAAGAGGCTACGGGAGTTTGTAGAGCTTTCTAGTTTTAACGTTTAAAAAAAAGTATTCTTTTCTTTTGATTTTTCGTACCAATGATCAATTTCAAGAGGCTTTTTGTCAGAGGCCTCTACCGCCAAATAGTCACACCTTTCGTTTTCTTTGTTATTTGCATGCCCTTTTATCCATTTAAAAGTAACTTTATGCTGCCTATATATTTTTAAAAACCTTATCCAAAGATCAGGGTTTTTCTTTTTGTTAAAGTTTTTAATTTCCCAACCAAAAACCCATTTTTTCTCTACTGCATCAACAACATATTTTGAATCTGAGTAAACGGTTACTGTCTCTTGTGTTCTTGTTAAAGATTCCATACCTATAACAACAGCTAAAAGCTCCATTCTGTTGTTGGTAGTGAGGCGATACCCACAAGAAAGCTCTTTTCTATATTTTCCTGAAAGAAGCACAACGCCATAACCACCCCTTCCGGGATTTCCTTTTGCGGAGCCATCAGTATATAAAATAACGCTCATTATAGTTCTTTTTTTATAACCCCCTGAATGATTAATGGATAGTGATGGTGTTCTATTTTTTGAATTTCTATAGCTAAAGTAGCAGAAGTTTCATTTTTTTTAAGAGAGTATACGTGTTGGTATATTATTGCTCCGTCATCATAATTTTCGTTAACATAATGTACCGTTACGCCACTTGTTTTTTCTTTGTTTTTTATTACTGCTTTATGCACGTTTTTGCCATACATCCCTTTTCCCCCAAACTTAGGCAATAACGAAGGGTGAATATTTATTATTTTATTTGGATACTCTTTAATAATAAATAAAGGAACTTTTAACAAAAATCCAGCTAATACTATATAGTCAATCTTTTCTTTTTTAAGAAAAAGAGATAATAGATAAAAACTATTTTGGGTAGGTTTTTCTAAAAAATAGGAATTTAGATTGTTTTTTTTTGCTAAACTAAAAATACCAGATGATTTTTTATTAGAACAAAGTAGAGATACCTCTGCATCATGTGAAGAAGAAAAAAAAGAACAAATTTTTTCTGTATTAGTTCCCTTGCCAGAGGCGAAAATTGCTAATTTTTTAGACATTAATCTTTTTTTCAAAAATATAATAAACATATGAATGTTAAAACAGAAAAAGATAAAGTTTGCACAATATTTAATTTATGGTTTAATTTGCATATTATTAATTAAAAAAAATCGATATGTCTGATGTAGCAACAAAAGTAAAAGCAATTATAATAGATAAATTAGGTGTTGATGAGGGAGAGGTTACTGATAGTGCAAGTTTTACAAATGATTTAGGCGCAGACTCTTTAGATACAGTAGAGCTAATTATGGAATTTGAAAAGGAGTTTGACATACAGATACCTGATGATAAAGCTGAAAATATAACAACTGTAAAAGAAGCTATTTCTTTTGTCCAAGAAGCATTATAATTTTCAATGAACACAAGAAGAGTTGTTGTTACTGGAATTGGAGCCTTAACCCCAATAGGTAACAACTTAAAAGAATACTGGAACTCGCTTATCGAAGGGAAGAGCGGGGCGGCTCCAATTACCTTATTTGACTCAACAAACTTTAAAACAAGATTTGCATGCGAAGTAAAAGGGTTTAGCCCTACAGATTTTATAGAGAGAAAACAAGCCAGAAAGCTAGATAGGTTTTGCCAATTTGCCTTGGTTGTAGCTGATCAAGCGTTTAATGATTCAGGGCTTTTAGTTGAAAACATAAATGGTGATCGTGCTGGCGTAATATGGGGGTCAGGTATAGGAGGGATGAGTACTTTTTACTCAGAATCAGTAAATTTTGGAGTAGGCAACGGAACCCCTCGATTTAATCCCTTTTTTATACCAAAACTTATCTCTGATATACCCGCAGGCCATATATCAATTAAATATGGTTTTCGAGGACCAAACTTTACAACTGTTTCGGCATGCGCTTCATCCACACATGCATTAATAGATGCGTTTAATTATATAAAATGGAATAAATCAGATATATTTATTGCTGGAGGGTCGGAGGCATGTGTTCAAGAGCCCGGAATTGGAGGTTTTAATGCTATGATGGCTCTTTCTACTCGAAATAATGATCCTAAAACAGCGTCAAGGCCTTTTGACAAAGAGAGAGATGGTTTTGTTCTTGGCGAAGGATCAGGAGCTTTAGTTTTAGAAGAATATGAACACGCTAAAAAAAGAGGAGCAAAAATTTATGCAGAATTAGTAGGAGGAGGAATGACCGCTGATGCTTACCATATAACAGCCCCACACCCTGAAGGCTTAGGAGCAAAAAAAGTCATGAAATGTGCCATTGAAGAGGCGGGCGTAAATACTGAAGAGGTTAATTATATAAATGTACATGGAACATCAACACCGCTGGGAGATATCACAGAAACAAAAGCAATTTCCAGGCTATTTAAAAGTCATGCATATGAATTAAATATAAGCGCTACAAAATCTATGACGGGTCATCTTTTGGGCGCCGCTGGAGTTATAGAAGCAATAGCCTGTATTATGTCCGTTAAGAAGAATATAATACCTCCAACAATTAATCATTTTGAGAGGGACGATAAGATTGATAAAAACCTAAACCTTACATTTAATGAAAGCCAGGAAAAAAAAGTGAACCTTGCAATTAGTAATACTTTTGGTTTTGGAGGGCATAACGGTTCTGTTTTGTTTAAAAAGTTTTCAGAATAATTTCAAACAGCCTTTTTCAGCTGCTTTTTTGTTTAAAAAAGAGAAAAAAAGATTTTTTTGAAGAGCTATTGGGATATCCTTTAAAGAATAAAAAACTATATAAACAAGCTTTAGTTCACAAATCATTTAATAAGACTAAAAATAATGAAAGATTAGAGTTTTTGGGAGACGCGGTATTAAGTAGTGTTGTTTCAGAAACTCTTTATAATTTAGATCTTTCAGAAAGCGAAGGCATTCTTTCTAGCAAAAGAGCATTAATAATTAGCAGAAAAAACCTAAACAATATAGCAAAAGAAATACTAGATGAAAAGTATTTAATACACAAGACTAAAACGATTTCGGAGAACATGTATGGAAATTATTTAGAGGCTATTATTGGCGCTCTTTATCTTGATCAGGGATTGAAAAGAACAGAGAGATTTATTAAGGATAAAATTCTTGATCGCCCGCACTTAAACAAAGAGCTCCAGAAAGATTTTAAAAGTAAGCTTATAACATGGTCAAATAATGAGAAGAATAAGATTAACTTTATAGTTTTAGATTCTTTAGGGCCGGATCATAAGAAAAAATACAATATTGGGTTTTTATTAAACGGAGAGATTATTAAAACTTATTGGGCTTATTCTATTAAAGAGGGCGAGCAGGCCTTGGCAAAAATAATATATAAAGAAATAGATGAAAGAAATTCACTTGCTAGAACAAACTAATGATTTAGAATTCTGTATTTTAGCAATTAACAGCCACATTAAAGGGTATAAATTATGTTGGCATATTAATAGGATGCTAAACATGAGCTTTAAAAGAGAAGACTCTACCGTTTTGTCTGAAAAAGATCAGTTTACTAGCTTTGTTCATTATGAAGGGGAGCAGAAGTTTGTTTTAATTGAAAATAAATCAAAAAAAGGTTTTTTATTATCAAAAAAAAGAGCAATTAATTTTTTCATAAAAGTTGAGCCAATGTTTAGTTTAAAGGAAAAAGAAGAATTTATAGTTAATTTGAACAGAGTTTCTAAAATTTTGTTGATTTTTGAAATAGATTTAAGCAAAGAAAAACAAGCACATAGATTTATTTTTAATGATTAGAAAAACTAAAATTATAGCAACAATAGGGCCCTCTACATCTTCTAGGGCTATTTTAAAAAAACTAATTCAAAAAGGGGTAAATATTTGTAGATTAAACTTTTCTCACGTCTCTCATGCCCATGCAAAGGAGTTGATTTCATTAATTAAAAGCATAAACCAAGAGCTTAATGTTCATACCGCAATACTTGCGGACCTTCAGGGACCAAAAATTAGAATTGGATTGTTAGCTAATCCTAAAAAAATAAGAAGAGGGGAAGATTTTTTCATTACAACAAGCAAATCAAGCAATAAAGGGGTCTATGTAGATTATAAAAGGCTTGCCAAAGACGTAAAGCCAAAAGATGTTATTTTATTAGATGATGGGAAGTTAAGGCTTAAGGTTATTTCTACAGATAAAAAAAATCTTGTAAAAACAGAAGTGATTTTTGGAGGAATTCTTCACTCTAATAAAGGAATAAACCTTCCAAACACTAAAATATCTTTACCTTGTTTAACTAAAAAAGATTTAAAAGACTTAGACTTTATTTTAAACGAAAAGATAGAATGGCTTGGATTATCTTTTGTAAGAGAGGCTGAAGACGTTCTTAGGCTGAAAAGAATAATTAAGAAAAAAAACAAAAGCATAGGTATTATATCAAAAATTGAAAAGCCTGAAGCCATAAAATCAATTGACAAAATTATTGAATGCTCTGACGCGATAATGGTTGCTAGAGGAGACTTGGGTGTTGAGGTTCCTGCTTATAGGGTTCCTGCTTATCAAAAAATGATAGTAAAAAAAGCTATCAAAAAATCAAAACCCGTAATCATTGCTACCCAAATGCTTGAAAGCATGACAGAAAACGCTGTAGCAACAAGAGCTGAGGTAAATGATGTTGCAAATGCTGTTATCGATGGTGCTGACGCTGTTATGTTAAGCGGAGAAACATCGGTTGGAAAATTTCCTTTAAAAACTGTTGACACAATGAGAAATATAATTAGAGACATAGAAAAAAGTGACTATAATTTTCATGGGGATTTTGAATATTCTCAAAAAACAGCAGAGTACAAACAGAGAAATATTTCAGAAGCAATATGTGCACACGCGACACAGCTTTCAGAACAAGTAATAGCAAAAGCCATAATAACAATGACTTACTCAGGTTATAACGCCATTAAAACTTCAAGCTATAGGCCCTCTGCTTTTATATATGCCTTTACAAATAACTATTCAATATTAAATAAACTTAGTCTAGTTTGGGGGGTGCAAGCATATTATTATGACCGAGGAGCAACAACAGATCAAACAATTGAAGAAACAAAAGAGATTCTTCAAAAAAACAAACAAATTAAAAAAGGCGATTTTGTAATAAGCCTTGCTAGTATGCCTGCAAAAGAAAGGGGAATGACCAATATGATTAAACTAAGTATAGTAAAGTAAATTATGATAAATAAAAAATTATTAGCACAGCTTTGTGAAGTTGCTGGTGCTCCTGGATACGAAAATAGAGTAAGAGAAATTGTTTTAAAAGAAGTTAAAAAACACGTAGACGAGATATCTATTGATAACATGGGAAATGTTATTGCTTTAAAAAAAGGAAAAGACAAAAAAAGAGTCATGATAGGAGCTCATATGGATGAAATTGGTTTTATAGTAACTCATGTTGACGACAAGGGGTTTGTTTATTTTCATACGCTAGGAGGTTTTGATCCCAAAACCCTTACGGCTCAGAGAGTTGTTATACATGGTAAAAAAGATATTGTTGGGGTTATGGGCAGTAAGCCAATTCACCTTATGAGTGCAGCTGACAGACTAAAAGTGCCAACAACAAAAGATTTCTTTATTGATACGGGCCTCCAAAAAAAGAAACTAGATAAACTAATATCTGTTGGAGACTCTATTACAAGAGAAAGAAAAATGATTGAAATGGGAGATTGTCTAAACTGCAAATCATTAGACAACAGGGTTTCAGTTTTTATTTTAATAGAGATGTTTAAAGAAATGAAAAAAACACCTCCTTATGATGTTTATGGGGTTTTTACTGTTCAAGAAGAAATAGGAGTTAGAGGTGCAAACGTTTCTGCTATGCAAATAAATCCCGACTTTGGTTTTGGCCTGGATACTACTATTGCATGGGACACTCCAGGATCAACTAAGCAAGAGCAGGTTTCTGCACTAGGCGAGGGAGCGTGTATAAAAGTGATGGACTCTTCTACGGTTTGTGACTACAGAATGGTTGCTTATATGAAGGAAGTTGCAAATAATAACAATATAAAAACACAGCTAGAGATTCTTCCTGCTGGAGGAACAGACACCTCCGGAATACAAAGAATGAATCCAGGGGGCTCTATAGCGGGAGCTGTTTCAATTCCAACCAGACATATTCACCAGGTTATAGAAATGGTTGATAAGAATGACGTAAGAGCTTCAATAGACCTATTGAGATGTTGTGTTGAGAATCTAGATAGTTATAATTGGGATTTCAGATAGCTATATTTCGGAGCAGAATTGGTTTAAAAACCTAACATCATTTTCATAGAATAACCTAAGGTCATTAACTCTATATTTTAGCATTGCTATTCGCTCAATACCCATTCCAAAAGCATAACCAGCATATATTTTTGAATCTATTCCGCAGTTATCCAGTACATTAGGATCTATCATACCACATCCTAAAACTTCTAGATAACCCGTATGCTTACAAACAGGACAACCCTTACCAGAGCAAATATTACAACTCACATCAACCTCAGCAGATGGCTCTGTAAAAGGGAAGTAGGAAGGCCTAAGTCTAATTTTAGATTTTTCACCAAACAGTTCTTTTGCAAAAAAAAGTAATGTTTGTTTTAGATCAGCAAAAGTTACATTGGTGTCTATATAAAGCCCCTCAACCTGATGGAAGAGACAATGTGCTCTTGCTGAAATAGCCTCATTTCTATAGACTCTTCCAGGAGAAATTATTCTTATAGGAGGTTGGTTGTTTTGCATGTGTCTAACCTGAACAGAGGAGGTGTGACTACGCAGTAGTATATCAGGGTCGGTTTGTATAAAAAAAGTATCTTGCATATCTCTGGCAGGATGTTCTTTTGGGGTGTTTAAGGCAGTGAAGTTGTGCCAGTCATCTTCTATTTCGGGCCCTTCTGAGATATTAAATCCGATTGAAGAAAAAACTCTTACAATCTCAGATTCAACTAATGATAAAGGATGACGAGAACCTAAATTGTTTTTTTTAGTTGGCTTACTTAGATCAAAATTAGTTGGAGTTTTAATTTGTTTTTTTATTTCTGAAAAAGCTGAAATTTTTTCTTTTATTTTTATTTTTAAATTATTTATCGCCTGTCCAACCTCTTTTTTTTCTGTCTCAGAAACATTTTTAAAATCATTAAATAAAGCATTTAGAAGACCATTTTTTGTTAGATATTTTAATCTAAAAACTGTTATTTCTTCTAGAGATTTAGGTTGAAATGAATCAACCTCTTTAGTTATTTGGGATATCTTTTGTTTCAATTTATTATTATTCTATGTATATTTGCTCTATACCGAACACAAAGAAACAATTTTTATGCGAAATATAAATTTTAAATCTGCCTTAATAAGCTTTCTACTAACCTTTACTATAGCTTTTTTTATCACATCACTTTCTTCATGTCAAGAAGAAAACCTTACAAGAGCTATAATTACTATAAATACAATAGACGGTTCTGCTGCATTTGATCCTGACGCAACTAATGGAGGATGCAAAGTTATCTTATCACAACAAGGACTAATAAACTCAGCCGGCAACGAGTCTAATGTATATATGAAAGAATTTACTTCTTCAGATGGAAAAGTAGAGTTTGAATTTGTAAATGAAGCCATTCTTAATGTAGACGTCGAGTACACTACAGGAAACGAGATATATACAGCTGAAAGTGTTATAAAATTAGTAAAGGAAGAATTAGTTACAAAAACAGTAATTGTTAATTAACAGCCTAAGGCACTCTTGTTTTCTAACTTAAAAAGGAACAAGAGGCATTTTAGTTAGACGTCATAGAGAGGACACTCTTGCTACTAAGCTCGTAATTATAAAAAACTACAAAATTTAATGTACTTACAGTATGAGTATTAATTATCTTGATATAGCATTAGTTATCCCGCTAGTATACGGTATTATTAAAGGTTTCTCTAGAGGTATTATTAAAGAGGTGACATCACTTGTCTCTTTAATAATAGGAATTTATATAGCATTAAATTTTTCTTTTTATTTAGAGACGCATATAGAAAAAATAATTGATGAATATAAAGCGCTAGTTCCAATAATATCTTTTACCATTATTTTTATATCTACCATAGTTGTCATAAAATCACTAGGATATTTAATAGAAAAATTAACCAATGCTCTTGCGTTAGGCGTAATTAGCAAGCTTACAGGATCTATATTTGGCTGTTTAAAGATTGCAGTTTTGTTAAGTGTATTGCTTTTTTTCGAACAAAAAATAGGAATTATACCAGAAAAAGAAAACAAATCTTCGATATTAAAACCACCACTTGAAAAGATTTTAATTATGATTATACCAAAAATTACAGAGAACCAAGATTTTCTAAAAGAGATTGAAGAAAAGACCAAAAAAGCTGCTAAAAAGATAAAGAAAAGCTTATGACAACGCCTTTAACGCAGGAAGACTCTTCCCCTCTAAGTAAGCTAGCATTGCCCCGCCTCCAGTTGAAATATAACTGAACCCTTCGGATAACCCAAATAGTTTGGCCGCCGCTATTGAGTCACCACCCCCTATTAATGAAAACGCTCCACTAGAAGTGCTATCACATACTGCTTGACATACAGATTTAGTGCCATTTGCAAATTTTGAAAACTCAAAAACACCCATAGGCCCATTCCAAAGTACAGTTTTAGAGCCCAGAATATGTTTTTTAAAAATAGAAATAGATTTTGAACCAATATCTAAACCCATAGATTCTTTGGGTATTTTATAAATATCTGTAGATGAGGTTTTTTCATTATTACTAAAAGAAGCGCTATTAATAGAATCAACAGGAAGAATTAGATCTACACTATGCTCTTTAGCTTGCTGGATTATTTTTTTAGCTAAAACCAATTTATCTTCTTCAACGATAGAGTTGCCAACACTACCCCCTAGTGCTTTTACAAAAGTATAAGCCATTCCTCCTCCAATTATAATTGTATCTGTTTTTTCTAAAAGAGATAAAATTATGTCAATTTTGCTGCTAATTTTAGCCCCTCCAATTATAGCGGTAAATGGGTTTTTTGATTTTTTTAGTATTAAATCAAGATTAGTTATTTCTTTTTCTAGTAACCGTCCGCAATAACGGGAATTTTTAAAAAACCGAGTAATTGTATATGTAGAAGCATGAGCTCTATGAGCTGTTCCAAATGCATCATTAATATAAACATCTGCTAAACTTGAAAGTTTTTTAGCAAAATCAACATTCCCCTCTTCCTCTTCTTTATAATACCTAAGGTTTTCTAAAAGTATAATATTTCCGGGTTTTAGTTTTTTTATATCAGAAAGAGCCTGTTCCCCAATACAGTCTTTTGAAAAAACAACCTTTTGATATAATAGTTCAGAAAGCTTTTTAGCTATTGGTTTAAGAGATAGTTTTGGGTCTTTTGATTTAGGCCTGCCTAAATGAGAGATTAAAATAACGGTTCCGCTCTTTTTGATTATTTCTTTAATTGTTGGGATTGCTGCCTTTATTCTACTGGCATCAGTTATTTTTTGATTTTTGTCTAGGGGGACATTAAAATCAACTCTAATTAGAACACGTTTTTTTACAAGCTTTAGATTTTGAATGCCTTTCATTTTGCAAAAATAAAATAAAACAAGAAGTTTAAGTCATTTTATTTAACTTTGACATAAATAAAAACAATGCTTTTTAGCGAAATTTTAGGTTTAGAGAAAATAAAAAAAGAACTAACTTCTAGCTATTCTCAAAAAAGAATTGCTCATGCGCAGCTTTTTGATGGGCCAAAAGGCTCTGGAAAACTGGCTTTAGCACTAGCCTATGCTCAATTAATTAACTGCGAATCTGTTTTTAACAACGATTCATGTGGTATTTGTTCTTCGTGTATAAAATATTCAAAACTTACTCATCCAGATTTACATGTGATATTTCCAGTCATAAAAACAAGTAAAAACCCGAATCCTTTAAGCTCAGGTGCTATTGATTTATGGAGAAAGGCAGTGCTCTTTAATCCCTATCAATCATTTGAAAAATGGACAAATCTATATAAAGAGCAATATATTGAGGGAACTGGAAAGAATAAGATTAGTCGCATTTATGTACATCAAATTCACGATGTAATCAAAAAACATTATTTAAAAACGTATGAGGCAAAATATAGAGTAGTTATTATGTGGGTTCCAGAAAAAATGGATACAATATCTTCCGCAAAGTTTTTGAAGTTATTAGAAGAGCCACCTAAGAAAAGTGTTTTTTTATTAATTTCTGAAAGTAAAAAAAATCTAACTCCTACAATTTATTCAAGACTTCAGGTTGTTAATGTTCCTCGTTATACTGTAAAACAAACTCTAAATTTTAAGAGTGATAAAAAAACAGAAAATTTCATTAACCACTGCAAACTGTCTAATGGAGATTTAGGAAGCGTGTTAGATTATCATGAAGATTCTACTGAAGAGGATTTTTATATAGAAACTTTTTCAGACCTAATGAGGGTTTGTTTTAAAAACAATATTATTGAGATTTCTGCTTGGGTTGATAAGATTGCTATTGAAACAAGAGACAATAAAATAAAAACACTTAACTACTCTATTTGTCTTTTACGAGAGTGTATTATTTATAATTATTCTGATAAAAAAATTAATAACCTTTCAATCATAGAGACTAATTTTATAAAAAACTTTTCTTTATATATTCATGAAGAAAATAGCCTGCAAATTATAGACCTATTCGAACAAGGGATTAATGATATAAAAAGAAATGCGAATCCAAAGATTGTGTTTTTTGATATGCTGTTGCAACTAGTTAAATTATTAAAACTAAAGCGTAAGTTTGTTTAATGAAGATAATACTATTTAAATCCTATATTTTGAAAGTAGCTTTGTATAGTTTTGGCTTATTTGTTTTAATTTCTTGCTCTAACAAGCAAACAACAGAGCAGTATAAAGTTTTTAGTGAACAAAAATGGAATACAGACAGTGTTGTTGTTTTTAGTCTTAATAAAAAAGACTCTATTACGCCGCAGGATATTGTTTTAAAAATTAGACACAGTACTGAATATAAATTTCAAAACTTATATGTTTTTACTCTTTTTAGAGGATTTGTAGATACCGTGGAGATTGTGCTCTCAGAAAAAAACGGAAAATGGCTAGGAAAGGGGTTTGGTGATATTAGAGAAATTGATGTTGTTTTGATGAAGAATGTTGTTTTAGAAACCAATTCTAAAAATAAAATAATTATTGAGCAGGCAATGCGGTATGGTGACAGTAGTGAAATTACAAATTTAGATGGTATTATTGCGGTTGGAATAAGTACAAATAAAACTAATGAGTAGAAAAGCAATAATATTCATATGGCTTTTTACCTTAAGCCCATTTATTATAGTCTTTACGCTTGTGAACCTTGCTTCATATGAGTTTTTTGGACCACTCCCTAGCTTTGAGCAATTAGAAAACCCAGATAATAGTTTAGCTACTGAAATAATTTCAGTTGATAGTGTTGTTTTGGGAAAGTATTTTTTTGAAAACAGAACTTCAGCAATTAAAGATGAAATTCCAGAAATTTTTATTGACGCTTTGATTTCAACGGAAGATATAAGATTTAGGGAGCATTCAGGCATAGATATTAGAGCTTTATTAAGAGCTGTAGTTGGGTTTTTCTCTTCAAATAAGCAGTCAGGGGGAGCTAGTACTATAACACAGCAACTAGCAAAAATGCTATTCACTAAACTCCCTGCCTCCGGAATTGATAGAATAAAACAAAAATTAAAAGAATGGGTAATATCAGCAAAACTTGAAAGAAGATACACAAAGGATGAAATTTTATTAATGTATTTAAATAGGTTTGATTGGGTTAATAATGCTGTAGGTATTAAATCGGCTTCTAGAGTGTATTTTAATAAAAAACCTATTGATCTTAACATTCAAGAATCAGCAATGTTAGTAGGGATGTTAAAAAACCCATCTCTTTTTAATCCCAACAGGAGACTTGAGTTAACTCAAGAAAGAAGGAATATTGTTCTTTCTCAAATGAGAAAATATGGCAAAATTTCTGAGTCACTTTATGATTCAATCGTTCAAATTCCAATTGCTTTAGATTTTAAAAAAGCAAGTCACAACGAAGGCCTGGCTCCATATTTTAGAGAGCACTTAAGGGGAAAAATGAAAGAATGGTGCTTAAATAATATTAAACCTGACGGAAGTAGATATAATTTATATACTGATGGATTAAAAATATACACAACAATTGATTCTCGAGTACAAAAATTTGCCGAAGAAGCAGTGTCTATTCATATCTCAAAGCTACAAATAGACTTTTATAATCACTGGAAGGGTTATACAAATGCTCCTTTTCCAAAAGACTTTGAGCCTGAGCAGATTGATGCCATTATAGACCAGGCAATGAGGAGATCTGTTAGATATAAAAGATTAAAACTACAGGGAAAGAAAATTAATGAAATTAGGGATGTTTTCAATAAAAAAACTCCAATGAAATTATTTTCTTGGAATGGAAAAATTGACACTATTCTATCCCCAAGGGACTCCTTAATTTACAGTAAGTTTTTCCTTCATTCTGGGTTAATGAGTATGGAGCCCTCCACAGGTTTTGTCAAAGCATATGTTGGTGGAATTAATTATGAAAATTTTCAATATGACCATGTCACATCCGGCAAAAGGCAAGTGGGATCTACGTTCAAACCATTTTTATATTCTTTAGCTATTCAAGAGGGATACAGCCCGTGCTATCAGGTTCCAAATGTCCCCGTGGTATTTGACAAGATAAAGTGGAGATTAGAGAAAGACTGGTCGCCAAAAAACTCAGGAGATAAAGAGCTGGAGGGACTAACTCTCACATTAAAATACGGATTAGCAAACTCTATAAATACTGTCACCGCATATATTATGAAGCAATTTGGCCCACACGCAGTAGTAGATTTAGCAAAAAAGATAGGAGTTAAAAGCAAAATACTTGCAGTCCCATCATTATGTCTGGGAACATTTGACCTTTCAGTTTATGAAATGGTGGGAGCGTATTCAACTTTTTCAAATAAAGGTGTTTGGGTAGAACCTATTTTTATAACAAAAATTGAAGACAAAAATGGCGTTATTTTGGAAAAATTTATACCAGAATCTAATGAGGCTATGAGTGAAAAAACAGCTGATTTAATGGTTAGACTACTACAAGGAGTTGTTGATGGGGTTTACAGTCCAACTGCAAAAAATAAGATGGGAACAGGAATTAGATTAAGACGAACATATGGGTTTAAAAACGAAATAGGAGGAAAAACAGGAACGACACAGAATCAATCCGATGGATGGTTTATGGGAATAACACCAAATTTAGTTACAGGAGTTTGGACTGGCTGTGAAGATAGGAGTGTTCATTTTAGAGACATAAAAAATGGACAGGGCGCAAATATGGCTTTACCAATTTTTGCTGAATTCATGCAAAGGGTTTATGCAGACACATTAAACTCAGGCATATACCCCTTACCTTTTAATATTTCCAGATCGATAGATGTTAAGTTAATTTGTGATGATTCATACGAATCTAGCGAAGAAGAATTTTAATTATGATTAATAAAGAAGTAACAACAATAAAGAAAGCTATAGATGGTGTTGAGAGTGGTATGACATTTATGTTTGGAGGATTTGGACTATGTGGTATTCCAGAAAAAGCGATAGAAGCGCTTGCTAAACTAAATATATTTGATTTAACATGTATTTCAAATAATGCCGGAGTAGATAATTTTGGTTTGGGACTTTTATTAAAGCGGAAACAAATTAAAAAAATGATTTCCTCTTATGTAGGAGAAAATGCTGAGTTTGAAAAACAAATGCTAAGCGCTGAACTAGAAGTAGATTTAATTCCTCAAGGCTCTTTAGCTGAAAGGTGTAGAGCGGGAGGAGCGGGAATACCTGCATTTTTCACGCCGGCAGGCTATGGAACTGAAGTTGCAACAGGAAAAGAAATAAGAGAATATAACGGGAAGCCCCATATTTTAGAGACAGCACTTACAGCTGATTTTGCATTTGTAAAGGCATGGAAAGGTGATACGGCAGGCAACCTGATTTTTAAAGGAACAGCTAGAAATTTCAATCCACTTATGGCGATGGCTGGCAAAATCACTGTTGCTGAGGTGGAAGAATTATTTCCAGCTGGAGAATTAGATCCAAATCAAATTCATACTGCAGGAATTTTTGTGCAAAGAATTTTCCAAGGAGAAAAATACGAGAAAAGAATAGAGCAAAGAACCGTCAGAATAAGAGAGTAATGGCTTTAGATAAAAAACAAATAGCACAGAGGATTGCTCAAGAGTTAGAGCACAATACCTATATAAACCTAGGAATAGGAATTCCAACATTGGTTGCAAACTATATCCCAAAAGGTATTGACATAGAGTTTCAATCAGAGAATGGCGTACTTGGCATGGGGTCTTTTCCTTATGAAGGAGAGGAAGATCCTGATATGATAAATGCAGGGAAACAAACTATCACCACCGTTCCTGGAGCAGTTCTTTTTGACTCTGCGATTTCTTTTGCTATGATTAGAGGACAACATGTTCATCTCACTGTTTTAGGTGCAATGGAGGTTTCTGAAAATGGAGATATTGCTAATTGGAAAATACCTGGTAAAATGGTAAAAGGGATGGGGGGAGCTATGGATTTGGTAGCTTCTGCTGAAAATATTATTGTAGCCATGATGCATACAAACCGAGCTGGTGAAAGTAAAATTTTAAAAAAGTGCACTTTACCTATTACAGGTGTTAAATGTATTAATAAAGTTGTAACTAATTTGGCTGTTTTAGCAGTAGTCGATAAAGGTTTTAGGCTTTTAGAAAGAGCCCCAGGGGTAAGTATCACTGAAATTATTGAGGCAACTGAAGCTAAACTAATTATTGACGGAGAGGTTCCTGAAATGCAACTCTAAAGCTTATCTCTACTTAACCTCAACCCCCTTACTCTCAAGGTGTTTTTTAATATCTTCTAGCTTTCCTTCTGGAATAGCATCAATTAGTTTTTGGGTATAAGGAGTTGAAGGCTTATTATAAATTTGATCAGCATCTCCCATTTCTTCAATTTCCCCATCTTGCATTACGAGCATTCGATCACTCATATATTTTACAACCGATAAATCATGAGAGATAAATATATAAGTAAGACCAAACTCTTCTTTTAATTCGTTTAATAAATTTAAAACTTGTGCCTGTACCGAAACGTCTAATGCAGAGACAGATTCATCACAAATAATAAATTTAGGATTCACTGCTAATGCTCTAGCAATACCTATTCTTTGTCTTTGTCCTCCAGAAAATTCGTGAGGGTAACGATAAAAATGAGTAGGATCTAAATTTACTCGAGCTAATAATTCCTCAACTCTTTTTTTTCTTTGTTCATCATTTTCTAAAATTTTATGTATTTGCATAGGCTCCATTATAGCATTTCCAATAGTCATTCTAGGATTTAAAGATGAGTAAGGGTCTTGGAAAATAATTTGCACTTCTTTACGGAACTCTCTTAATTCATTAGCTTTCATTTTTGCTATATCAATTCCCTTGTAAATCATCTCTCCCTCAGTGGGCTCTTCTAATCGCAAAATAGTTCTTCCTATAGTTGTTTTCCCACAACCACTTTCACCTACTAAACCCAACGTTTCGCCAGGATAAACATCAAAGCTAACTTTGTCAACCGCTTTTACATTACTTTTTGATCGAATATTCAATCCTTTCTTAAGTGATGATTTTGAAGATTTAAAAAAGAGGTAATAAAGAATTAATAAACCAGAAAAAACAACTGCTAATTGCATGAGATCTGCAATTGCGCTAATACCCACCTCTTCCCAAAAGCTTATATTGAATAGAGTTACTCTATCAATTTTATTTTCTATATTTAAAAAGGTTATTACATCATCAAAGGGGTTAGTAATTGAAAAACCAAAAAGCAATAATACTGCATATAGAACACTAGTCATTAATAATGCTAGAAATAGGCTTATTCCTATAATGATAGGCTTATCTAATTTTACTTTCTGTTCTTTACCAAATAAGCCTAACTGGAGAGTAAAAGGAATTTTAGTTGAATTGGATATTGGAAAATAGGTTTTTAAGTTCTTAATCTGTAGAACTGGATCTTTTTCAAATAAAAGTTTTTGTTTTTTTTCTCTTTCAGTAGAAGAAATTTCTAAATCTTTTGTAAAATCTTCAACTGAAATATTTGTGTCAATAATTTTCCCGTTTTCATCCACGTGCATAAAATCTTTAACAGTAGGTAAAAACGTATATCTTTTATTTAAAGGCGGGCGACACGCTAAAAGCCCTTTTGTATAAGGATGCTTAGGGTTAGTAAAAATTTCCCATACACTACCTTGTTCTACAATTTTCCCTTTGTACATAACAATTACTTTATCTGCTAATTCTGCTATAACACCTAAGTCATGTGTTATAAATAAAATCCCCATATCCTTCTCTCTTTGTAGTTCTTGCATAAGTTGTAGGATTGTTTTTTGAACCGTTACATCCAAGGCAGTTGTAGGTTCATCAGCAATTAAAACAGAAGGTTCACAGCTCATTGCCATGGCAATCATTACTCTTTGTTTTTGACCTCCTGAAATCTGATGTGGATATGTATTAAAAATTCTCTCAGGGTCAGGAAGCTGCACCTTTTTAAAAAGCTCAATAGTTAATTTTTTTGCTTTATTTTTACTTAGTTTTTGATGTAGTATAATTGCTTCTAAAACTTGATCTCCACATGTAAAAACAGGGTTAAGAGAAGTCATAGGTTCTTGAAAAATCATGGCAAGATCATTTCCTCGATATGACCTCATCTGATCTTCAGAAATTTTTAGTAAATCTACCTTTTCCTTATTTTTCTGATGAAAAACAATACTCCCTCCACTTATGATTCCCGGTGGGCTAGGTATTAATCTCATAGCTGATAGTGAGGTTACGGATTTTCCAGAACCCGATTCTCCAACTATCCCAACTGTTTCGCCTTTATTTAAAGTAAAGCTAATATCATTAACAGCTTTTACTGTTGTTCCCTCAGTACGAAATTCGGTAACTAAATTTTTAAACTCTAATAGTGTATTGCTCATTATAGGTTTTTTATTTCTTGCTATAAAAGTAAATATTTTTATTTAGAACGGTAATCGATTTTTTATCAAAATAGAACACATTAGGTTAAATCAATTTAACATCAAATACTAGCTCAATATTTGATTTAAGCTGGTTTTTTACTTTTTCAATATCTATTTTTTTACCCATTTCGTGCTCTAATGATGTAACTTTTTTATCTGTTATTCCACATGGAATTATATTTTCAAAGTAAGATAGATTAGTATTAATATTAAACGCAAAACCATGCATACTAACCCATCTACTTGTTTTAACTCCAAGAGCACATATTTTTCGCGCTTCAGGTTTACCAACATCTAACCAAACACCAGTCTCTCCATTTGATCGTTCTCCAATGATAGAATATTCTTGTAGCGTTAGAATAATACTTTCCTCAAGTAGCCTTAAGTATTTATGAATATCATTGAAAAAAGTATCTAAGTCAAAAATAGGGTAACCTACTATTTGTCCCGGACCATGATAAGTAATATCTCCACCTCTATTTGTCTTGTAAAAAGCAGCCCCTCTTTTTTTAAGGTAATCTTCATTAACTAATAGATTTTCTTTTTTACCGCTATTCCCAAGTGTATAAACATGAGGATGTTCGCAAAAGATCAGATGGTTTTTTGTTTTTTTTTGTGAGACCTCCTTTCTATTTTGTGATTTAACAGCTAAGGTTTCATTAAATAATTTTTCTTGTACATCCCAAGCTTTTTTATATTCAATTAAACCGAGCTCTTTAAAAAAAACATTTTGCATATGCTAGATTTTTGAAAGTTTATCTTTTAAAAAATCAATTACATCAATTTCGATTGCGTCGACATTGTTAAGTTCTGAAAGATACCATGAAATCCAGTCTCCAATATTTATATGATAAAGAGATGTTTGAATTAAAGAATCTCCCTTACTCCATATTTCTATAATATTATTAGTGTATTTACCAATAACAGATTTGTTAATATCCATCCTGGCCTGATTCCTGTAGTAATCCTTATCATTTCTAAGATAAATAACAGCAAGCTTATCAACATTTGTTCTCCAACCTAACAGTTCATTATGGTTCATTTCTGGAACTACATGATGCCAACACAACATTTTACTATTCTCATTAATTTGCTGGCGAAAACGAATAGCAACACCTTCAAACCCCTCGCCAACGTATATTATAGGTGTTGTTTTATAAAGTTTTTTAGCAATTGATCGTGCTAAAGTTTTAATATTAACACTTTCATTTCTAATTAGTGAAATAGCATTAATAAAATCTTTCTTAAATGAATCTCCTATTAGAGTATAATTTTTTAACATGAAGAAAATCTCTGTAAACCCATAACCAAACATTGCTCTTGGTGGATGTCCTCCTGGAATTAAAATATGATTAAAACTGTTTTTTACTGCAATTTCTTGAAGTTTTCCTCCTGAAGTTATAATTGCAATTTCAGCATTTTTTTTAACACCTTTTTCCACAGAGTAAATAGTCTCCTCTGTATTGCCAGAGTAAGAACAAGCAATAACTAAAGTTTTGTTATTTACAAAAGCAGGAATTTCATAACCTTTTGATATTGTTATAGGAATAGAAACCGTATTTGAAACAATATCTTTTATTATTGACCCCCCAATACCACTTCCTCCTAAACCGCAGATTAAGACATTAGTTATTTTTTTGGAGGGTTTTTTAAATCGAGCTTTATCTCCTATTTTTAATGCGTCTTCTAGGTGGAGTGTAAAATCATTAATATAATCATTCATTTGCATAGGCTAATGTGTTTTTTAAAAGAAGTCAATATTACAAAATAATAGGAACAAAGAATTTATATATTTACAAAAAAAAATACATGTCTAAAGAATTTTCCGAACAAGAGTTAGTTCGCAGAGAATCATTACAAAAACTTAATGATTTGGGGATAAACTGTTATCCAGCACAGACGTTTAATGTTAGCACGACATCTGCAGCTATAAAAAAATCTTTTAATGAAGGGGATAATCTTAAAGTTGTTTTAGCTGGACGCCTAATGAGTAGAAGGATTATGGGTAAAGCCTCTTTTGCTGAACTACAAGATTCGCAAGGAAAAATACAACTATACGTAAATCGGGACGAAGTGTGTGAGGGAGAAGATAAAACTCTATATAATCAAGTTTTTAAAAAATTATTAGATATTGGAGATATTATTGGAGTAGAGGGTTGTGTTTTTCTAACTAAAGTTGGTGAAATTTCAATAAGGGTTCAAAAGATTAGTGTTCTGTCCAAATCATTAAGACCACTACCCTTACCTAAAATAGATAGCGAAGGGAATCTTCATGATGCTTTTACAGATCCAGAGAAAAGGTATAGACAAAGGTATGTTGATCTTGTTGTTAATCCAGAAGTAAAAAAAGCTTTTATAAAACGAACTGAACTTACCAATTCTATGAGGGGGTATCTAAATAAAAAAGGATATCTTGAAGTTGAAACACCAATTCTGCAGCCAATATATGGTGGGGCTGCCGCAAGACCTTTTACAACTCATCATAATACTCTAAATATGGATTTGTATTTAAGGATTGCTAATGAGTTATACCTTAAAAGGTTAATTGTTGGGGGTTTTGATGGTGTTTATGAATTTTCTAAAGATTTTAGAAATGAAGGAATGAGCCGCTTTCATAATCCTGAATTTACACAGATGGAATTATATGTAGCATATAAAGACTATAACTGGATGATGAATTTAGTTGAAGAAATGGTTGAGAAGATAGCTGTTGATTTGCACGACAATACAGAAATTACTGTTGGGGATCAAAAAATAAGTTTCAAAAGACCATGGAAAAGACTAACAATGTATCAGGCAATACAAGAATTTACTGGAATTGACATATCAAACATGAGTGAATCTGAGCTAAGAGACACAGCAAAAGAATTAAATATTTCAATTGATAAAAGCATGGGTAGAGGTAAGCTAATTGATGAAATATTTGGAGAAAAATGTGAGAAAAAGATAATACAGCCTACTTTTATTACAGACTATCCTGTAGAAATGTCTCCTTTAGCTAAAAAACATCGTGAAACTGAAGGTTTAGTTGAGCGATTCGAAGCAGTATGCAATGGTAAGGAAATTTGCAATGCATTCTCTGAGCTTAACGACCCGATAGATCAGCGCAATAGATTTCAAGAGCAACTAGAGCTTGCTAAAAGAGGGGACGAAGAGGCTATGGTTTTAGACGAGGATTTTATTAGAGCCATAGAATATGGAATGCCTCCAACTGCCGGTCTTGGTATTGGAATAGATCGTTTGTCTATGATTATGACCAACAGCTCTTCTATACAAGATGTTTTGTTTTTCCCTCAGATGAAAGCAGAAAACCCACAATAAGATTAGAGTTTAAATATTTTTTTTGTTTTAGCTTTTCCTATAATTTTTTCAACATCTGAAATTTTACTTTTCATCAAGCTTGAAACTGAGCCAAAATGATTTATAATCAAATCTATAGTTTTAGGGCCTATTCCTACTATTTCATCAAGAGAGGAAGCTAAGCTAAGGTTACTTCTTTTTTTTCTATGATGATTTATGCCAAAACGATGAGCTTCATTTCTTAGATGTTGTATTAATTTCAAACTTGTAGACCTTTTGTCTAGATAAAGAGGAATAGGATCATTAGGAAAATAAATCTCTTCAAGTTTTTTAGCAATGCCAATTATTGCAATTTCACCACTAAGTTTAAGTTTTTTTAGGCTTTTTATAGCTGAACTCAGCTGCCCCTTTCCTCCATCAATAATAATAAGTTGAGGTGTTTTTTTTCTCTCTGATAAAAGCCTTTTATATCTACGATAAACTACCTCTTCCATGGAGCCAAAATCATCAGGCCCAATAATAGTTTTAATATTAAACAATCTATAATCCTTTTTGCTAGGCTTCCCATTTTTAAAAACTACACACGCCGCAACAGGACTTGTTCCTTGAAAGTTAGAGTTGTCAAAACACTCGATGTGTATTGGGAGCTGTTTTAATCTTAAGTCTTTTTTTATTTGTAATAAGTTATTGTTTTTTTGTTTTTTCTCTTGCAAAAGAATATTCTGTTTCTTTTTTTCAAACTGCATGTATTTGGCATTTCGTAAAGAAAGATCTATTAGTTTTTTCTTGTCTCCTATCTTTGGGACAATTAGTTTTGTTTTTGGCCAAACACATTTTAAATTATTTGAGCAGAATATAGTCTCCGAAACACTACTAAATCTGCTTCTTAGGTCTGTAATTACAAATTGCATAATATCCTCATCTTTTTCAGATAGCTTTTTTTTGACTTCAACAGTATGCGACTGAATTATAGCCCCATTAGTTATTTTTAAATAATTTACAAATGCAATATTTTTATCTGAAGTTATCGTAAACACATCTACGTTATTAATTTTTGAACTAACTATTGATGATTTTGATTGATAGTTGTTTAATAAATTTAGTTTTTCTTTTATATTTTGAGCATTCTCAAAATCTGTCTCTTCTGAAAATTTTATCATTTTTTTCTTAAGAATATTGGTAACAATTTGAATATCTCCTTTTAAAATTTGACGGATTTTAGATATTATTTTTAAATATTTTTCTTTAGACTCTTTTTTAATCTCTGCACCTAAATAAGAGAAGGGTGTCCACCCGGAATCATAAAAAAGATCAGAAAAAAAATCTAAAAGAACAGCGATTACATGAGTTGACATGTATGGACCATAATACTCAGAGCCATCTCTTAGAATTTTTCTAGTTTGAAAAATTTTTGGAAATTCCTCTTTTTTTATACATATCCATGGGTATGATTTGTCATCTTTTAGCAAAATATTATAACGAGGCTGATGTTTTTTAATAAGATTATTTTCTAATAAAAGAGCATCAATTTCTGTTTCAACTATTATACAATCTACATTAATAATCTTGCTTACTAATATTTTTGTTTTTAGATTTTCATGATTTTTTGAAAAGTATGAAGAAACCCGACGTTTTAAATTTTTTGCTTTGCCAATATACAGAATAATCCCATTTTCATCATAGTACTGATAAACACCTGGCTTTGTAGGAATATTCTTTATTATTAATTTTAATGAAGTTTTTGTTGTCATTTTAAAAACTTGTCCAAGCAGTCTCTATAATTTGTAAATATAGTACTTTTGAAAGGTAATATATGTAATATGAAATTAGCACTTATTGGGGCTACCGGAATGGTAGGTAATCAAATTTTAAAGCTTTTACAAGAAAAAATGTTTAGTTACTCTGAGTTAATTTTAGTTGCTTCTACTAAGTCAGTAGGTATAGAAAAAATTGTCAATAATAAATCTATTTTAGTTGTTGGCTTAGAGGAAATGCTATTGTTAAAACCAGATATTGCTCTTTTTTCTGCAGGCTCTGAAATCTCTAAAATTTGGGCTCCAAAACTCACTGAACTTGGCTGTAAAGTAATTGATAACTCTTCTTATTTTAGAATGGACCCTAAAAAGAAACTAATTATTCCAGAAATAAATGGTAGTCAAATAACAAGTTCTGACATGATTATTTCCAACCCAAATTGCTCTACAATACAATTATTGATAGCCTTAGCTCCGCTACACTACAAGTATACTATAGAAAGAATAGTGGTGTCAACTTATCAGTCTGTAACAGGCTCTGGTAAAAAAGCAGTGGATCAATTGGAAAATGAAGAAAAAGGAATTTCTGGAGAAATAGCTTATCCTCATCCAATATATAGAAATGCAATTCCACATATAGATGTCTTTGAAAAAAACAGATATACTAAAGAGGAGATGAAAATTATTAATGAAACACATAAAATACTTGATAATAATATAAAAGTTACAGCTACTGCTGTTAGAATTCCTGTTGAGGGTGGTCATTGTGAAAGTGTTAATATAAAATTTTCAGATGACTTCCTTCTCAAAGATATTAGAAAAATTCTTATAAATTCAAAAGGTCTAGTTGTTGTGGATGATATTGATAATAATATTTATCCAATGCCAATTCATGCTGAGGGAAAAGATGACGTCTTTGTTGGAAGAATAAGAAGAGATTTTTCTCAAGAAAAATCTCTTAATATATGGATTGTTGCTGATAATCTAAGAAAAGGAGCTGCTACAAATACCATTCAAATAGCAGAGTATATGGTTAGTAATAACTTGATATAAATTAACAATAAATTTTTGTGAAAAAAGCGTCTGTAATAGGAGCAGGTATTGGAGGTCTTGCTATAGCAGTAAGACTGGCTGTTAATGGTTATAAGGTTAATGTTTTTGAATCTAATAGTTATCCAGGGGGTAAGGCTGCAGAATTCAAAACAAAAGGGTTTCGTTTTGATAAGGGCCCTTCGCTACTAACAATGCCCGAAAAAATTGATGAATTATTTTTGTTAGCAGGAAGAACACCAAGAGATTACTTTAAGTATTCAAAAATCAATGAGAGTTGTAGGTATTTTTATGAAGATGGGACCGTAATTAAAGCTTACTCAGACGTTATGAAGTTTTCCGAAGAATTGTTTAATCAAACAAAAACTCCAAAACATCAAACTATTAATTACCTTAAGGAAAATGAGTTTATTTTTAAAGCAACAAGTTATTTGTTTCTTGAAAAGTCTTTACATAAATTAAAAACTTATTTATCATTTAAAGTTTTATTCTCGGCACTGAAAATACCATTTCTAAATTTATTTTCTACAATGAATGAAATAAATAGTAAAAGATTTAAAAACGAAAAAGTAGTTCAAATTTTTAATAGATACGCTACATATAATGGCTCAGACCCTTATTTGGCTCCCGGAGTTTTAAATAGTATTTCGAATTTAGAATTTAAACGAGGAGCTTTTTCCGCTGATAACGGAATGAGTACAATTCCTAAATCAATTTATAAACTAGCCTTGGAGCTGGGAGTGGTTTTTTATTTTAATTCCTCAGTTGAAGAAATTAGAATAGACAAAAATGAGGTTGAAGGGGTTGTTGTGGGCAAGGATTTATACAGCTCTGATCTCGTTGTTTGTAATACAGATATTTATTATATTTACAACAAACTACTTCCCAAAAAATACAGTTTAAAACAACAACAAAACTCCGAAAGATCTTCCTCTGCTATAATATATTATTGGGGAATTGATAAAGTTTTTGACACGTTACAGCTCCACAATATTCTCTTTACACAAAGCTATAAAAATGAATTTAAACATATTAGGGGTGGAATAAGTATCTATGAAGACCCAACAATATACATCAATATTACATCAAAGAAAAAAACTTCTGATGCGCCAAAAAACTCTGAAAATTGGTTTGTTATGATTAACGTTCCATACAATAAAGATCAAGATTGGGATAAGCTAGTTGTGAAATCAAAGAAAAATATAATAAAAAAAATTAATAGGGTTTTAAATATAAGCATTGAAGATAATATTGTTTGTGAGAATGTAATTGACCCAAGAAATATTGAATCTGAAACTCATTCTTTTAAGGGAGCTTTATACGGAACATCCTCTAACACAAAAGGTGCGGCTTTTTTTAGGCACCCTAACTTTTCAAAAGAGATTAAAGGTTTGTATTTTTGTGGAGGAAGTGTTCATCCTGGAGGAGGCATTCCACTAGTACTCTCCTCCGCAAAAATTGTTGATGAATTAATAAAGAGAGATTATGAAAAAAAATAGAGTTGTTATAGCTGTTTTTTTAATGTTGTTTTTTAATGTAACAGGATCAATTGCTTTGTTTATTCCAGCTTTAGAAACAACAGTTCTTACACTTACCCCTTTTAACCTTCTAGTGACATTTTTTATATTTTACTGGGCTAACAATGATTTTTCTATAAATTTAATTAGAACTGTAATAGTTGTTTTTTTTATTGGCTTATTTATAGAGATACTGGGCGTAAACTTTAAAGTTATTTTCGGGGAATATACTTACGGAGAAACACTGGGTTTTAAGATTTTAAACACTCCTATAATTATTGGTCTTAATTGGCTTAGTCTTTCTTTAGGTTGTTTTGGAATTGCTTCTTATGTATTTAAACCAAAATACTTAGTTGTCTTAGGGGCATCATTTTTAATGGTTTTTGTTGATTATATAATAGAGCCTATTGCTATGGAATTAGATTTTTGGGACTGGAAGGATGATACGGTTCCTGTTCAAAATTATGTTTCTTGGTTTCTGGTTTCTATAATAATTCAATTTATTATTTTTCAATCTAAGGTTAGGCTTAATTTCAAAATATGCTTTGCTTTGCTTTTCTCCCAAGTTCTATTTATGCTAATTCAATATTTTAAATTTTAATTATGGACTTATTTACTAGCAAATATTTTTATTTTATAGTTCTAGCAATTACCATAAGTTATCCAGTTTTGCAAAGTTTTGAAAAAAGAATAAAGTTTTATAAAAGCTGGACCATTCTTTTCCCTTCAATTATTTTAATGTCACTTATGCACATACCTATAGATATTATTTTCACAAAAATTGGGGTCTGGAGCTTTAATCCTGATCTTGTTTATGGATTTTTCATAGCGGGCCTTCCTCTTGAAGAGTGGTTGTTTTTTATAATAATTCCATTTTCTTGTTTGTTCATATATATGGTAACTAAGCACTTTTTTACCCTCCTCCCTCCAACTCTACTCTTATACTATTTAACGTTCTTTACTGGAGTTATACTTATAATCCTTGCAATAGTTTTTTTTGAAAGTATATATACAAGTTTTTATTTTAGCATTGCTGGAGCAACACTAATTATAATATACCTAACCAAACCTGCTTGGTGGAAAGATTTTCTTTTTATGTATCTGATTGCATTAATCCCATTTCTTATAATAAACGGATTTTTAACTGGAAGCTTTACAGCTAATCCAATTGTTGAATATAACGAAGCTCACATATTAGGGATAAGAATCTTAAATATCCCTATTGAAGATGTGGTTTATTGTTTTCAAATACTAGTTACTGTTGTTGCTATTTATGAGTTTGGAGTGAGATCAGTTAAATCGCTTTCTATAAAAGATAATTAATAAAAAAATTCCCACTGAGATCCCGGCATCAGCAATGTTAAAGATAGGTGCAAAAAAATTAAATTTACCATCATTATTTAAATCTATAAAAGGTAAGGATATTGCTAGCCAATTTGGTAAATCACAAGTAAAGAAATTTAATTGAAACATATCAACCACTTTGCCTTGAAAAAAACTACCGTAACCACCCGAAGACGGAAAAACTTCAGCTATTTTATTTGTACTATCACTAAAAATAACCCCATAAAAGAGACTGTCAATAATGTTTCCAATCGCACCCCCAATCACAAGCCCTAATGAAATGAGTAACCCATTAGGCATGTGTTTTTTTGTAAGTTTATAGATGTATACTACACCCCAAGCCACAACAACAACCCTGAATGAAGTTAGGAATATTTTTGTAGTATCCCCAGATGATCCAAGAAAACCAAAGGCAGCTCCATTATTTTCTATAAAATGAATTTTAAACCAGGAAAACAAAGTATCTCTAGTCCCTCCTAGCACCATATTTGTTTTAACCCATATCTTTAAAGCCTGGTCAAAGAAAACAAGAACTAATGAGGTTAGAATAACTTTTCTCAAATCTTATTTATTGTGCTTTTTTTGCTTCTATACTTAATGTAGCATGAGGAACTAGTGTAAGTCGTTCTTTAGAAATCAGCTTGCCAGTAATACGACAAACTCCATATGAACTGTTTTCTATTCTTGTTAGAGCGTTATTTAGATTTACAATAAATTTAGCTTGCCTTTCAGCGAGCTTGGTGTTTTCTTCTTTTGAAAGTGTTGTAGAGCCTTCTTCAAAAGCTTTGAATGTAGGAGAGGTGTCCTCAGTTCCATTATCAGCATCATTTGCGCAGGATGCTCTTAATATTGACAAATCTTCTTCAGCACTTTTTATTTTTTCTAAAATTATTTTTTTAAACTCACTGAGTTCAGTTTTGTTATATGTTGTTTTTACTTTCATGCGATTTCTTAAAAATTAAAATTTTGCAAAAAACATTATCTATTAGCTTTATCTTTTCGTAACTACTATCTGACGCTTTAGTAAAATTAAGTTCATCAGTAAGTGTTTCATTACAAATATATGTCAAATTATTTTTAATTACACTTTCAAGCTCTTCGTTTTTCACAATATTAATACAAATCCTATCAGTAACCAGGAAGTCGTGATCTTTTCTTATTTTTTGAATTCTATTTACAAGCTCCCTTGACATACCCTCATCTTTTAGTTGTTTAGAAATATGAATGTCAAGGGCAACGCTATATAGATCATTACTTGCAACTGAGTAACCAGCTATATCTTCAGATATAATATCTACATCTTCTATAGAAACTATTAATCCACTACCTAGCTCTATTTCATTTTTTTCTTCTAGAGTTTTTATTTGTGCACTATTCAGGTTATTTATTTCAGAACATATAGTCTTAATCTGTTTACCATATTTTGGTCCGAGTTTTTTGTAGTTAGGTTTGGCTTTTTTTGAAACTATAGAAGAATTATTATTAATGATCTCAAGGTTTTTTAAATTAGTTTCATTAAGTATTATTTCGGTTGCAGCAATAATGTTTTCTTTAATCTTAACATTTGAAGAGCTGATTAGGGCAGTATTAAGTGGTTGCCTTACTCGGATTTTCTCTTTTTTTCTCAAAGAAAGAATTGAAGATGATATTCTTTGAGCTATTTGCATTTGATTTTCAAGATTTTTATCTATGTTTTTTGCATTATGCTTTGGAAAGTCACTAAGATGAATAGATTTTTTTTCGCTATATAAATCTTGATAAACCCTATCCATAAAAAAAGGAGCAATTGGACATGAAATAAGCGCAATAACCTCTAGGCATTCAAAAAGAGTGCTATAAGCATTTTTTTTATCATCATTAAACTCCCCTTTCCAAAACCTTCTTCTATTTAAACGGATATACCAGTTACTTAATTTATTGATTACAAAATCTTGGATTAATCTTGATGCTTTTGTTGGTTCGTATTGTTCGTATTGTTCACTAACCTCCTTAATAAGAGAGTTTAATTCTGAAATTATCCATTTATCTGTTTTATCTCTTTTTTCTAACGAACAAGAATTAGGTGTGTATATGTAATTATCAATATTTGCATAAAGAGCAAAGAAAGAGTAGGCGTTATAAAGTGTTCCAAAAAACTTTCTCTGAACCTCAAGTATTCCTCCCTCATCAAACTTTAGGTTATCCCATGGTTGGGCATTACTTATCATGTACCATCTTGTTGCATCACCCCCATACTTATTTAGAGTGCTAAAAGGATCTATAGCATTTCCTAGACGTTTAGACATTTTATTTCCACTTTTATCTAGAACTAAACCGTTTGACACAACATTTTTATACGCAACAGAATCAAATATAAGTGTTGAAATAGCGTGTAAAGTAAAAAACCAACCCCTTGTTTGGTCTACCCCTTCAGCGATAAAATCTGCGGGAAAGTTCTCTCGGAATAAATCTTTATTTTCAAAAGGATAGTGAAGCTGCGCATATGGCATAGAGCCAGAATCAAACCAAACATCTATTAAATCTAACTCCCTTGTCATTATCAGTCCAGAAGATGAGACTAGTTTTATTTCATCAACATAAGGCCTATGTAAATCAAAAACAGCATAATTTTTTTCTGAAAAATCTCCAGCTATAAAACTATTAAGAGGATTTTTTTTCATGTAGCCAGCAGCAATAGATTTGTCAATCTCATTTTTTAATTCTTTGATTGAGCCTATACAGATTTCCTCCTCTCCATCTTCAGTTCTCCATATAGGAAGGGGTATACCCCAAAATCTTGAACGAGATAAATTCCAATCTACTAAATTCTCAAGCCAATTCCCAAATCTACCATCACCAGTAGATGCTGGCTTCCAGTTAATAGTATTGTTTAATTCTAACATTCTTTCTTTGTGGCTAGTTGTCTTTACAAACCAGCTGTCAAGCGGATAGTATAAAATTGGCTTATCTGTTCTCCAACAATGAGGATATGAATGTTCATATTTTTCTGATTTAAATAATTTACCTTCTTCTTTAAGTTTTATGATAATCTGTACGTCAACTGGTAGTTTTGGTTTATTATCATTTGGCATATAATAATCATCTTTAACATACTGACCATAAAAATCATGAACCTCCTTTGTAAATCTTCCTTGCTCATCTACCAGTGTTAATGATCCAATACCGTTCTTTTTAGCTACCCTATTATCATCAGCCCCAAAGCTAGGGGCTAAGTGCACAATACCCGTACCGTCTTCTGTAGTAACAAAATCAGCTATTAAAACTTTAAAAGAATCTCCATTTTCAGGTAGAGCGTATTTTAATAATTGCACATACTTAATATTATTAAGCTGCTTTCCTTTAAATTCATCTATGATAAAATAAGGGAGATTCTTTTCTCCTACATTGTAATTATTTAGATCTCTATTTTCATCTTCTTTTTTAAAAAAACTACCTATTAGTTCTTTGGCTAGTATTATTGCAATTATATCGCCTGTATATTGATTAACAGTTTCAATAAGAGTATAAGATATTTTTTTACCAACAGCTAGTGCAGTGTTTGAAGGAAGGGTCCAAGGGGTTGTAGTCCAGGCAATAAAATATATATCTTTAGTTGTTTTAGAAAACAAAAATCTACTTAAATCAGTATTAATAATTTTAAATTTAGCTACAGCAGATGTATCTTTTACATTTTTATAACAACCCGGCTGATTAAGCTCATGCGTGCTTAATCCTGTTCCGGCTTTTGGAGAAAATGGTTGAATTGTATGACCCTTGTAAAGCAATTTCTTTTCATGTAATTTTTTGAGTAGCCACCATACGCTTTCAATATATTTATTGTTATATGTTTCGTAAGGATTATCCATGTCAACCCAATAACCCATTTCATCAGTTATGCTTTCCCATGACTGCTTATATTTCATTACATTAACACGACAAGCCCTATTATAATCTTCAATTGATATTTTGGTTCCAATATCTTCTTTAGTAATATTTAGCTCTTTCTCCACTCCTAATTCAACAGGAAGTCCGTGTGTGTCCCACCCCGCTTTTCTATCAACTCGAAACCCTTGAAGGGTTTTGTATCTGCAAAATAAATCTTTAATAGTACGTGCAATCACATGATGGATACCAGGCATTCCATTAGCAGAAGGAGGTCCTTCATAGAAAGTAAAGCTCTTCCCATTTTGTCTGTTTTTAATACTTTTCTTAAAAACATCATTTTTTTTCCAAAGACTTAAAATATCTCTATGAATAGAGGGTAGGTTTAACTCTTTATACTCTTTAAATTTACTCATGTTTTTTTACTGCTAATGCATGCAAATATAGGTTTTGCTTTAAGATAAACAATGAATGAAAATCTAATTATTTTGCAATAATTTTCTTTTCAACACTTCCATCAGTGTAAATATATAAAAGAGGGGTATTGTAGTGAAAACTAGCTCTTCTTCCTAAAAGATCTGTAATTTTTATTAGTTCTTTAGTATTTGATTGAGGATAATTAGTTATTCCTGATAATGAAGAATATTCATAAAACTCGTATTCTGCTCTTTCTGGAGAAAGCATAATAGTTTGAAAGTTTTTAGCCTTTAAATAAAAATTTACTTTTAATGCAGATGGAAAAGGAATATAGCATGAATAAACCCCATCATTAGCCTGGGTATCTCCATTAGTTCCGTCGTCATACATATCAAAAGATTGAAACTTAGATTTGAATTCATTTTTAGTTGCCATTAACTCAACAGAACTTTCATTAGTAGCATTAATAGTAATAATATTATTAGAAACGCTTAATCCATAAAGAGTAGGAGGGGTTTGTGATATTTCACTATGCGTTTGCAGATATGGAATCCGATGCCTTAGCGTTGACATAATACCTCCAAAACCATAACCTCCCCATAAACCAAAAGAAAGATCTTGCTCAACATTATTAATATAATCTGAAATTGAAAAAAGCTTATTTGGATCATCATCAACTGCTGTATAGGCCATGCTTTGCATACTTAATATATCACTTCTTATCAGATTTGTATCTAGTTCGTTTATAACAGTCCTAAGATGAGCTGTATATTGTTTTCTATATTCAGGATTGTTAAATAACACAGATGTTAAAGGCCTGAAAAGTGAAGGGTCATCACCATAATAAGGATCAAATTGCTGTGGGTGTGAAGGTCCTTGGGGAGTGAGAATATCCCATCCAAGTAATGCATTAATAAAGCTTTGACTTAAATCCCAAGGAATCATTTGAAATAAACCATCCTCTGCTTGGTAGAAGTAGTAGTTATGGACATAATAACCATTGTATGAGTCATAATTTCCTATAACAGTATTTACAGCAAATGCCCAGAGGACTCTATCTATATTAAGAACAGAATCTAACTGATTAGGATTAAAGTTTAATGTATAGATTAGGTCTATAAGTTTATTCCACCCATAATCTGACTTTAGGTTATAGCTAGAATAGTAGGAAGTGCTGTCAGGTGTTCCATACCAATTTAAGCTAGGTTCGCCTCCAGGTGGAGTTCCAGCTGTATCGCAAAACATCCCACTTCCGTCACACTTGATCAGCGCTCCATTATTTTCGTTAAAATGTTTTTTTGCAAACTGCTTGTTTATTGATTCGGTATTTACATATAAGCCTAAATAATTTCCTTGAACATATAGTTTTACTAAATTTACCTCAGGAGTTGGTAAGTATTTTTTATAAATCTTAGAAGCAGTATATTCTTTTAAAAAAGTTGCATCCATATATGCGTTTGCTAATTTTATTTTTTTATAGTCTAACAGTTTTTGCCCAGATATCCAATAATTCATATCTATATTGTATGGAACCTTAGGTACTCCGGCATCATTAGGTATGCAGAATGTAGAATTACCCTTATAACGAACCCCAACACTATCATATGAGACGTCATCATGACTTGAATTTATACTTGCCGGAATTCTATATGATGGATTTGTAAAAAAGGAGTTTTGTAAAATAGAATGGTAGTTTGGATCGTGGAAATTTATATATATACTTCTTAAAGAGTCTTTTTCATATAAACCACCAGGCCCATCATAGAGTAATTGCGGGTTGTGAATATTTTGCCCAATTAATAAAAGAGGAGAAAAAAATAAAATAAAGTATACGTGTATTTTCATGACAATGCTAAATATAATTTATTTCTGATATTATCTTATTATACTAATTTTGTCAGTTTTAAAATGTTTCCACCCTTCTAAATCCTGGTAAGATAATTCATAAATATAGGTGCCTGAAGGGAGATCAAAACCCTTTACTTGATGTGTGCCATCCCACCCTTTATCTTCTGAAAGCTCAGATATATCATTTGTAGCATAAACAATCTCATTTAATCGATTATATATATTAATTATAAAGGTTTCTTCTCTAATGCCATAAAAACTAATATGAAACTTATCGTTAATTTCATCAAAGTTTGGAGTAAACGAATTTGGCACATAGATCCAGTAATCATCTGTTATATTAATTGTTTTAAAAATAGAGTCAGAGCAGCCAAAATTATTTCTTACCAATAAAACTATCTGATATTGTGACACCTTATCAGGGAATGTATGAAGTGGGTTTTGTCCATTACCACCACCGCTATCATCTCCAAAAACCCATTGCCAACTCACTACATTTGGTGAGGAGTTATCAATCATTTGAATTGTAGTATGCAAGATAGTAGTTGTATTTGGTTCTAGTTGAAAATCAGCATTTGGAGCTTCTGAGACTGTAACCAAAGCTTGACCACTAAGGTTTCCTGTTTCGACAGCATCAGAAAAGCTTACTAAGTCATATGTTCCTGCTTTATCTGTAGGTATTATATAAGGATTAATTGTTGTTGTGATTTCATTTTTCTCAACACCATCTATAGCATACTTGAAGGTAAAAGGAGAGATTCCAGTAAAAGAAATCTTAACGCTAGCAAGATCATTTTTATTAGAACATATTGTATCATTACCTGATATAAATGCAGTTATTGTTGGCAATAAATATAGTTTTAAAGTAACAGTATCATGATGATTAACATAAAAAGAATCTACTTGATTATTATTTTGAGGCATTAGGCTAACACTATCACTCGTCCAATTGCTAAATCCATATAAAGGGTCAATGTTAGGAGAAATAATTATTGTATCACCAAGAATATAATTAATTGTTGAAGGAAATGAGTTTAATGGAGTTCCATCAACTATTATGCTAGAGGAAGTTCCTGTAGGATTTATTTTATAAGTAATATTTCTTGTTTCAATAGGAGGTGGAGGAGGGATAAAGTTTGCAATTACCGTTACATCCCCTTGTAGATCAATAGCCAGGGTATCAATTAGCGGATCATATAGGTATACTCCTGAGGGCACTATTTCCCAATTTTGAAATGTACCACTTTTAACTTCAAATGGGGTATTTACACCACCATAC